>Ga0210410_10000101_pt1 | contig 131775 bp, 114 predicted proteins | sample IncBWC4MmetaG_FD_161058 | JGI IMG/M metagenome (GOLD analysis project Ga0210410, IMG submission 161058) | Forest soil microbial communities from Barre Woods Harvard Forest LTER site, Petersham, Massachusetts, United States - Inc-BW-C-4-M | ecosystem: Environmental > Terrestrial > Soil >...
GTGCCCGTTTACCTCGACGAGATCGGCAAGAGCTACGCTTTCGAGTCCGTTACCGTAACTCCGCAAGTCGGCGGACGCATTACCCAGAGGCAATTCCAGGATGGAGCTGATCTTGCCAAAGGGCAGTTGCTTTTTGAGATTGACCCTCGTCCGTATCAAGCCCAGCTCGATTCGGCAAAGGGCGCTCTGGCCCAGGCGAAAGCTGCGCTCGAACTCGCGAAGGTGGAGTTCGCGCGCAGCTCGGCCCTATTCGCATCCAAGGTCACCTCCAAAGAGGATTACGACACCAAAAAGAGCACCGTCGACGTCGACCAGGCACAGGTGGAATCGGCGGAAGCGGCCCTCGAAACGGCCCAGCTCAACCTGGAATATTGCTATATCCACTCGCCGATCCAGGGCCGCGCCGGCGCGCGACTGGTTGACGTCGGAAACGTCGTGCAGGCCAACACGACCGGGTTGTTGCTGATACAGCGCCTGGATCCGATTTACGCGGACTTCACGATAACCGAGCGCGACCTCCCCAATGTGCAGAAGGAGATGACTCGCGGAACCCTGAAGACCTTCGTGAGACTGCCCTCCGATCCGGAAGACCGCGCCCACGGCGGCAAGCTCACATTTCTCGACAACACCGTGCAGAACGGCACCGGCACGGTCAATTTGCGCGCCACCATCTCCAACCCCGATCATCATTTCTGGCCCGGGCAATTTGTCAACGTCAGGCTAGTCCTGGCAACGCAGAAGGGGGCAGTGCTGATCCCCAACCAGGCCACACAGATCAGCCAAAAGGGTCCCTTCGTCTACGTGGTGAAACCCGATAACACCGCGGACCTTCGACTCGTGACCCTGGGCCAGAGGCAAGGCGACAACGTGGTGATTACCCAAGGTGTCGCCGCGGGAGAGATCGTCATCGTGGCCGGCCAGATGACCGTACTTCCGAACAGCAAGGTGCGTGTGGATACCGCCGGCGCTGGGCCTGCGGGGAGCACGCCGGCGGGTGCGCCAACGAGCACAAAGTAATGGGAACGAAGATCCATGAATCTGTCTGAACCATTTATTCGCCGCCCGGTGATGACCGCGGTGCTTACGATCTCGGCCATCGTTTTTGGTGTACTCGCTTATTTCGCCTTGCCGGTCAATGACCTCCCCGCCGTCGACTATCCCGTCATTCAAGTCAACGTAGGCTATCCCGGCGCAACGCCAGAGACCATGGCGAACAACGTGGCCACTCCACTCGAGCGTCAGTTCATGCAGATTCCCGGCCTCCAGTTGGTGACCTCCAACAGTGGACAGGGGCACTCGAGTTTTGTCCTGCAGTTTGATCTCTCCAAGAATGTGGATGGCGCGGCAACCGACGTTCAGGCAGCCATTACGCGCGCAACGGCGCAGCTCCCCGTGGATTTGCCGAGCCCGCCCACCTTCACCAAGACCAATCCTAACGACCAGCCCATCATGTACGTGGGGATTACGAGCGACAGCGCCACGCAGGGCCAGCTCTTCGACTACGCCAATACGCAAGTAGGCGAACGCATCAGCATTCTCCCTGGCGTGAGCCAGGTGGCCGTGTACGGCGCCCAGTCCGCGGTACGCATCAAGGCCGACCCATCCGCGATGGCCGCGCGCAATCTAACCATTGATGACTTGACGGCGGCGCTGAAGAACGGTACCAGCTACACGGGAGCAGGCCAATTTGACGGCGAACATCATACCTTCCTGCTGCAGCCCGAAGGACAGTTGAGCGAAGCCAGCCAGTACGAGAATTTAATCGTTCGCGAAGGCAACGGCGCTCCGGTCTACTTGAAAGACGTCGCCACGGTAAAAAACGGATTGCAAGACGAACGCATCAGCATGCGCTTTTGGTACCGCGGACACGAGGTTCCGGCCGCTACGGTGGTCGTTGCGGTTTTCCGGCGCGCGGGATCAAACGCCGTCGAGGTTGCCAAATCCATCCGCGGCCTCCTTCCCACGGTGCAGGCTCAGCTCCCCAGTTCTGTTGGAATCGTTCCCATTTATGACCGTTCGCAAGGCATCGTGAACAGCGTCAAGGATGTTCAGGAGACGCTGTTGATCGCGTTCGCCTTGGTTGTCCTGGTGATCTTTGTTTTTCTAGGCCGCGCGCGCGACACCTTGATCCCAGTTGTGGCGCTGCCTCTCTCGCTCCTGCTCACCTTCGTTGTCATGGACATCCTGGGCTACAGCCTGGACAACCTGTCCTTAATGGCCCTGACGCTGGCCATCGGATTCTTGGTCGATGACGCCATCGTATTCCTGGAGAATACGGTTCGCCTCATGGAGAGCGGCCTCGGTGCCCTGGAAGCCTCCTTACAATCCGCCAGGGAAATCAGCTTCACGATTCTCGCCATGACCATTTCCCTGGCCGCCGTATTCCTCCCTCTGGTCTTTATGAGCGGCCTGGTGGGGCGCATTTTTCGCGAGTTCTCCATCACCATCATCGTTTCGATTTTCGCCAGCGGCATCGTGTCGCTGACGCTCACGCCCTTGATGTGTTCGGGCCTGCTTCGGGAGCGCGGAGCGCGCGCGAAGAAGAACTGGATCGAGCGCGTCATCGGCGGGACGGAAAAAAAGGTGCTATCCGTCTACGGGCGTTCCTTGTGGTTTTTCCTCCGGTATCGCTGGATTTCGCTAGCGATTTGGGTGGTTTGCCTGCTAGGAACCGTTTATCTGTTCTCTGCTGTCCCGAAGGCCTTCCTCCCCATTGGCGATAGTTCCTTCGCTCTAGGCGTCTTCGTTGCTCAAGAGGGCACGTCGCATTACGAAATGCGTACCCACCAAATACAGGTCGAGGACGTCCTCCATGCCAATCCCGCGGTGGATATGACCTTCACCATGAGCGGCAACAATTCATTTTTCCCTGCCAACCAAGGCCTGGTGCTCGCCTTTCTGAAGGCTCCCGATAAGCGCCCTCCCATTGCAGCCGTAACTGGGCAGTTGATGGGACAGTTAAACTCCAAGGTCCCCGGTCTGCTCACATTTTTGAAGCCCCAGCCCGTGTTGCAGATTAGTACCGGAGCCACGGCGCAACTGCAGGGCCAGTTTGCTTATTCGATTTCCGGGATCGATCCGAACGAGGTCTACGCCAGCGCCGGAACCCTGATGCGCAAAATGTACGAGTTCCCGGGATTCCTCTTCGTCAACTCCGACCTGTTCAACCACACTCCGAATCTGCAGGTCGACATCCTCCGCGAGCAATCCAAGACCTACGGCGTCTCCGAGACGAGGATTCTCAATCTTCTGCACCAAGCATACTCGCAGAACTACGTTTATCTCATCAAGAAGCCCACCGACCAGTACCAAGTGATCCTGGAAGTTGCTGACGATCAGCGTTCCGAGCCTCAGGATCTTCATCTGCTGTATATCAAGAGCGACGACGGCTCCCGTATGGTTCCGCTCAACGCCCTAGCGACTTGGCACACGATGTTGGGCCCGCAATCCGTCAATCACATCAACCAATTCACGAGCGCCACGCTGTTCTTCAACTTGAAGCCAGGCTATTCCATCGGGCAGGCCACTGATTTCGTCGAGAAGAGTGCGAAGCAAGTCTTGCCACCGGGAATTCGCGGCGAGTTCCAGGGCGAGGCGCTCACGTTCCGCGACACGGTATCGAGCCTCACTATCCTCATGGTTCTCGCGGTCTTTGTCATGTACGTGATTTTGGCCATTTTGTACGAGAGCTATTTGCATCCGATCACCGTGCTCTCCTCGTTGCCGGTTGCGCTCGTCGGCGGCCTGCTGACCCTGTGGCTGTTTGGCGCCGAGGCTTCTTTATACGCGTTCATCGGCATGTTCATGCTCATGGGCATCGTGAAGAAAAACGGAATCATGATCGTGGACTTCGCGCAACAGCGGGTCCTGCACGGTGTGCCAGACGATCAAGCGATTCACGATGCCAGCATGGAGCGCTTCCGTCCCATCATGATGACCACCATGGCCGCGCTCATGGGCGCCCTGCCCATCGCCCTCGGCTACGGGGCGGATGGCGCCTCGCGCCGGCCGCTCGGACTCGTGGTGGTCGGCGGCCTGATTGTGTCGCAGTTCATCACCCTTTTCATTACTCCGGCGATCTATCTCTACCTCGAAGAGTTCCAGGAGAAGGTCCTGGATCGCTTTGCCTTCTTCCGGGCGCGACATTCGCGGCCTGCGGGCACAGCCGTCCCTGGACACGCAACCGCGGACTAAGGACTTCCCTTGCGTTTATTCTGGGCGTTGTGCCGCTGGTGCTGGCGCGGGGCGCGTTTCCATGGGCACCACGGTCTTTGGCGGAATGATTGCGGCCCTGAACCTGTTGTTCATTCCCGTGCTGTATGTGATTGTGCGCAGCATCGTGCCCGGCCGCCAGCCGCAGCCCGCCGAATTAAAATGAATTTAGGCTGAATCTCCAGTAGCATTCCGCCATGCAACCGCACACGCTTTCCCGGCGTTCGTTTCTCGCCATCTCTGCCATGGCGCCGTGGGCTCTTTCGCCGCAGGCCACGCGAGCCGCCGGAACGATCCCCGTTGGCCTCGAACTCTACTCGGTGCGCAACGAATTGAAGCGCGATCCGGAAGCAACCATCCGCGCGGTTGCGAAGATGGGCTACCAATGCGTCGAATTCTATGCCCCGTATTTCGAATGGTCCGAGACGCAGACCAAGCAAATGAGAAAGCTGCTTGATGACCTGGGCGTCCGCTGTTTTTCGACGCACAACGATAGCCCTTTCCTGAACGCAGAAAACATTCGAAAGGCTCGCGACAGAAATCTGATTCTCGGCTGCAAGTATGTGGTCATGGCGTCCGCCGATCTGGGATCCGGGCCGGATGGCTGGAAAGCAGTTGCAGACTCGTTGAATTTTGCCGCAGGCGAGCTGGAAACGTCGGGGCTAAAGGCGGGCTATCACAATCATCAGCCGGAATTCACGCGCGTTGGAGACCAACGCCCTATCGAAATTCTCGCGAAGTACACGAAACCATCGATTGTGCTGCAGCTGGATGTGGGCACGTGCATTGAGGCGGGATCAGATCCTGTGGCGTGGATTCGTGCGAATCCGGGGAGAATCCGCTCGCTGCATTGCAAGGATTGGTCGCCCGACGCGGAGAAGGGTTACACAGTTTTATTTGGGGAAGGCAGCGCCGATTGGAAGAATATTTTCGCTGCGGCAGAGACCGTTGGTGGTGTGGAATATTATTTAGTGGAGCAGGAAGGCAGCCGGTTTTCGGAACTGGAAACCGCGCAGCGATGTTTGCAGGCGTTTCGCGGCGCGCATCCAGGTTAGTGCGCGCCCGCTGCGAAAGCAGACGGCATCGTCACAAACGGAACAAATACCTCAAATCTCAGATGGGTAGGGCTGAGACAGCCGGCCTGGGAGAATTCCTATGGCGTGACGGTTATCTGTCTGCCGGAGTAGCGCATGGCCTTGTCCGGTTTGCCTTCGGGCAGGATGCCAACGCCGCGATTTTCCTGGACAAACACGACTTGAAACGCCCGGGGGGACTCGAACTCCCTCGGATTGTCGGCAATCTTCCGATCTCGCATTAAAGGGCTGGCGGGCTAACTCGCGGACTTCGCGGACGCAGTTTCCATGAAACCGAGCATCGCCTGTTTCAATTGCGAATCCACTTCGTCAGCGATGGTCATCACATCGAGCAGCACAGTGCTGAAATCCACGCTTCCTAGATTGTTTTGCAGAGTATTAAAGATGCTGACTTGCAAAATGCGCGACTCTTCCACCACCATGGGAACAGTGTAGCCTTGCTTGCGCCGAAGAATCCCATGTTCGAATGCGGCGCGGGAAATAGGACCGTTGGCATTAGGAGGTAGTCGCAGGCGGCGCACGAGGTCGCCCAGGAGCAGCGGGAGATGAGCAGTGCGCTCCTGGTAGGTGAGTGAGATCGCCGTCAGTTCCTCGGTGTGCTCCACGCGGGCCATCCAATTCTGGATGGTCGCATCCAGGTCGCGCTCCAGAATCCTGGCGACGCGTTCTTTGTTCATCGTCATATGGCTCGAAGGGTTGGAAAGCTTCTTTTGGATGATTTCCGTAATCTCTGCGGAGCCAATCGGTTTGAGAAGGACTTGATCGGCCTGCAACAGCATCGCGGTCATCGCCGCCTGAATCACGGGGTAGCTGCTAAGCACCAGCGTTAGTGCGTTGGGCTGTGCATGGCGCATGGCATTGACAACGGTAAATCCGTCACATGCATCCGGCATGTGCAGGTCGGAGAGCAGCACGTTGAAGTTTTCAGTAGAAATAAGCCTGAGCGCTTCGTGCACGGAGGCGGCGGATACCACCTCAAACCCGTAGCTTTCCAAGCCGGTTTGGAACGCGGCGCGGATATCGTTGTCGTCGTCCGCTAGCAGAATTCTATGTTTCCTCATCGTAGGTTCTACCTTTCAAGAAGAAGCCGGCTAGCGGATCAAACCTGCTCCTCACCCCATGACGCTTTTAGGTTCTTCGTGCGCATGTAGGCGCGGTACAAGCCCTTGGCTATCCGATTGCCGGAACGATATTCGCCTTCGACGGGAAGCCGCACGGGAAGTCGCGCAGTGAGCAAGAGCAATTCGCCGAATTGTCTGACGAGCGGAAGTGCGGCAAACAGGCGCAAGATGGGCAATGCCAAACCGTGCGGCAGTTTCGCAACAAACGGGACACGCGGCCGGATTGGGCGAATGCGCAGTTTTGAAAAGTATGGCGCCGCTTCGCGCCGCATCGTCTCCGCGGTCAAATGCTCGATGAGGATGCCGTCTCGGGAATAACGTCGCAGAAGGCGAAGCCCCAACAGCCGCCGATTTAAGTCGTCGTGCTCCGCGCTGGCGACGTATCGTCCGCCGTCCGTCAGGGCATTGGCAATCATCCGATACATGTTCATCCTTTCGTCACGAGAATCGAGCGGAGTCAGAGTAAGCGCACGATCGAAGCTGTGGCTCGCCACATGAAGTTGATTGATGTCCGCTTGGACGCGGCCCACCCGGGAGCCGACGGGGAGTCTCTGTGCAAGCAGTCGCAGGGCGTTAAGCGAAAAATCGACCGCAAGAATTCGTGCTCCCTTTTCTGCGATTAGTGCGGTGAAGCGACCATCGCCGCAGGCAAGTTCCAATACCGTATTTGAAGATGAAGTATGCAGCCCATTCAGGTGCGGGGGAACTTCCAGCATATCGGAGAGCACTGATCTCCAACCCTCGGGAGGAGGTACGAAAGGCCCTGGGTTTGTACAAACGTAGTCGATTGTGTCCCGGATATTCATCTCGTGCTGGTCTTCCGGAGTAAGATGATTGGGCAAGAGGCGTGCGATTCCCTCTTCAATGCGAAATTGGGCTCCGCAAATCTTGCAGCGCAATACGGCATCCCAGACTCCATCGCCGTTACATCGGAGCGCCTCGGCAACCGCCAATTCACCAGCGTCATTGGTGCAGCGGAGCAAGGGGACCATATCCTTGGGGAACGGACAAACCACTAAGTGGCGTCCTTGGGGGAGTACCTGCTGATCGAGATCTGGTTTCATTTGGATCATATTTCTCCCCCTCCTGCGGGACTCCCTGATTCCTGTTCATCGTCCAGGAGCACTAACCTCAAGTAGAATCTATCTATCAAACGCCGCATCTTCGCTTTGGCTGGGGCAAGCGGGATAGCGATCGAGAGACAACATGCACCGGGAGACGGTAAGCGTCGTAATTCCCTACTATCGAGCGAGTCAGACCATCGCCCGTGCCGTGGAGAGCGCCTTAGCGCAAACGGCTCGTCCGCTGGAAATCCTCATCGTAGATGATGGAAGTCCTGAAGACACGCCTGCGGTGATCAAACATTTTGGTTCTTCCGTGACTTTGATCCGCAAGCCGAACGGCGGAGCGGCGAGTGCAAGGAATTTGGGGATTGAGTATGCGCAGGGTGAGTGGATCGCTTTCCTCGACGCCGATGATTACTGGGAGCCGCAAAAGCTTGAACGCCAACTGGCCTCTTCAGAAGATGTGGGACTGGTTGGCAGCATGTGGTTTGTGGAATACCCAGGTCAGCCGCGTCGCGTAGGAGAGCCTGAGGACCCCGCATTCTTCGGTAGAGTGTTCAAGCCAGTCGGCGCGGAGGCATTCCAAGTCGCAATGAACATTATGACGGATGCGGTACTCGTGCGCCGGAGCGTTTTGGGCGATCACCGCTTTGTTTCCGGTTTGGAGCCCGCCGAGGACCGTGATCTTTGGATCAGGCTAGTTGCAGCGACAAATATCTATTTCGTACCCGAGCCACTCGCCACTTATGTCCAAATGCCCGGCTCACTTTCCAATAGCGATTCAGATCGAGATTGCAGAAGTATGCTCAAGGTCGTGCACCGCCACGCCGCGGTGCTGGGAGCGAAGAAAGTCCGTGAACAAGAGGCGATCATTTACCGTCGTTGGGCGGGCGTTCACCTTGCTAAAGGAAAGCCCCGGTCCGCAGTAGTACCGGCGGCGCGCCGGTTGGCGATTGAGCCCGCATCTCCACAAGCGTGGTGGATCTTGTGTAAATCGCTAGCCCGATCCATCGTCCCGTAACGCTCTTCTGCGCGATTGTCTCGACCACGGTCCGCTTGAGGCACGAAGTGTCCCTCTCCTCGCACGGCTGCATCTACAGCCTGACGCATCTCCCAGGCAGTTGAGAAGTGCAAATCGAGACCGACCCGCTGGCACTCCGCGGCGATCAGTGAAAGAGTGAGCTCCAGACCACCGCCGAGTAAATACTGCGAATGGCGTTCCTGCGTACCGTGCGTAAAGAGCTTTAGGAAAATGTCGTCGCCAATACGCGGGGCAAGTTCGAGCCACCGACGAACGCGGTATGCGCTGGCAGGATCATAGGAACAGAGTTCGCTGTGTTCAATCCGTGGCAACACTCGCTGTCCCCAGCGCAGGCCGAGTGGACCCGGAATCATCATTAAATCGCCCGTGGCTGTGCCACCGGGAGTCACCGGAACGCCGGTATCGTAAGATTTAGGTTTGCCGGGATCGTCTACGGCCCAGTAGATGGTGTTGATCATATGGGCCTGGGTGGGCGAAGCTCCCGAGGGCATGGTGAAATCAGCATAGCAACCAAGGTCGCGCAGAAGGCTAATCTCATTGTTCAAGCCACAGAAGCGACCGTCGGGCCGGGAGTTGTCGAGTGCCCAAAGCCCGTGAATGAACCCGAAGGCAACCTTCCCTTTGTATTTCCTCAGGAGGCCGTGACGAGAGACCAGCGTTTCGGTGAACCGACTTATCCGTTCGACGAAATTCTGCTGGCCTTCGCCGTCGTGGTGCAGATGGACCTCGACGTCGGCGATTCCGTCTGAGGCCATTCGTTCCAGAGGTTCCAAAAGGCGGGGACGATACTCCTCCTCGGGATAGAAGAACGTATAGCGGGGCGGGCGACCGGCAGAATCCTGAAACTTTGCTGCAATGGCCGGCCAACGGAGTGCCCATCGAGCGACTCGCTCAGCGCCTGTCTGCTCGTCGGCGCCGTTCCAAAGAGGCTCATAGTGATCGGCAAAAAGCAGCCAGAGCCTCTTTGCAGGCTTGCGCGCGAGCGAACTAAGCCTGTGTTTTATATACGAAGGCAGCCAGATTTGGCTGTGTCGGGGCAGATTCATGATTGAGTTCTCAGCAATTGGGACGTCCAAACGAGATGCATTCGCTATTGCCCGTGGCCGGTAGGTGCGAATCTGTCGGCGTTGGGAGCGAAATGCTCCAGTGGGTAATGCCTTTTCATTGCAAGGCTCGCTTCGAACAGGTTTTGATATTGGTGCCAGGTTTCGCGGATACCGAACTTCTGCGCCCATCGGCGAGCCGTTTCTCCCAGTGCCGGAAGATCGCGGCGATTGACAGCGCGGAGAATATGTTCGGCCAGCGATTCTGGCTGACCGGGAGGGCAATAGCCCGCGACCAGACTCTCTGGCGCCAGTTCGGTCAGGCCGGGGAGCCGGGTCGAAACCACAGGCAGACCCGCAGCCATGGCCTCCATCAAGGAAATCGGCAGACCTTCATCGATCGAAGAGAGCACAAACAGGTCAAGAGTAGATAAAAAACCAGCGACATCGTAACTGATGCCATGGAGGAAGACGCGATTGGCAATTCCCAGTGATTCCGCAGTCTGAGAGATGGCCGCCCGGCAAGGGCCATCACCGAGGATGTGCAACTCCGCCTCTGGCATCACGGCGGTAACCCGCGCAAAAGATCGAATCAGAGTCGCATGGTCCTTGGCAGGCACAAGGCGTCCGACGGAACCAACGCGAAACCTGGGAAGACTGGAGCCCGGATGCGCGGGGTGTGCCGAGAACTTGCAGACATCGATCCCGTTGTAAATGACCGAAGTCTTGCGTCGAGAGAGCCGATCCCTGGTGACGTAATACTCCCGAACTCCTTCGGAAATGAAGACCACGGCATCAATCCACCGAATACTCTGACGCCAGATCCGTTCGCAGTGGGGATCCCAGTTCATATTTCCGCCGTGACGTGTGTTCACGACGACCGGAACTTGGGCCAGGCGCGCGGCGGCGACCCCATAGTGGAGAACCAGGGCGTTGTGGGCGTGTAGCACGTCGGGGCGATCTACTCTGAGCCTGGAAGCAAGTTCACGGATCAGGCGGAAAGAAAACCCTGTGGTTTTGCCAAAAGAATGCACAGGCACATGCGCGACCTCGGCTTCCGGCGCCAATTGACCTGGGTGGGATGTGCAATAGATCGAGGGCGCATGGCCTTCGGCCTTTTGCTGGCGCGCCAGGTCAACGGCGAGCCGCTCCATTCCTCCCAGATCAAGGCTCGGTAACAACTGGACGATTTTCATTGAGGTAGCAACAGAAAAAAGAAAAACTCTCAGTCCAAACCTAATACGGCGAGTCACCTTCGGTGTAATACCAGTTATCTGCGACAGCAGGTTCGGAAGCTGAGTGCCGATCGTGAGTAAATAGAGTCTTAGATTGTTCGTGCCGGCGAGTTCGGTCAGGCTTGCGCGCCGATTCCATCGATCGCCGGGAAAAGCCCTGGCGCATCAGATTGGCAGCAAGAGCGGTGTCGGAGCAGCTGACCGACAGTGACGCCAGCCCATCGACCCAAGCGAGGGCCTCCCAGGATGACAGCAAACAGTTGAGATCCTCCGCTCCGCCTGAGACAAGCAAGTCGGCGCAGACTGCGGAATGGTCTTCAACGTAGTAGATCAAGTATCCCAGCAGACTCGACTCATCCTCCGTCAGTAGACCTAACGTTTTGTACTCGCGCAGCGGGCATTCCTGATATCGCCATTTCAGGAAGCGCCGGTCGCGAACGGTCAAAGCGGGGTGCTCAGAACTCAGTCCGCTCCAAAGATCGTCAAATCTCTCATCGAAGGAGGGTAAAACTTGCGCGACCCTTCTGTCCTTCCGCCGACCGAAGGACTGCAAGGCCGCGAATCCCTGGTCGGCGACCCTCCCGACGAAGGGAACCATTGCGCCGAACTTCAATGACTTGTTCAGGTAGTGCGATATGCGCAGAATTTTGGCGTATCGGTGCACACAACAGAATTCGCGATAGCCGACGTACGTCATGACTGATGCACCACCCGAATTTGGAACCCCGTAAAGAATCCGGATTCCGGAATGAGCGGAGGAGATCAACGCCCGCTGAAGCAGCAAGGCAGGGTGCAGAAAGCGGTGCTCGCGGTTCACGGCGAGGTCACACGCCACGCCAGCCATGGCGACAGTCTGTCTCAGTTTCAATGGGCGTGTGCCAAGCGAGGTGGTACCGATTGGCCGTCCGTCCGCTTCCAGAATCCAGATCTGCCCTAGTCCGAATGGGTTGTTGAGAAAATGCCAGTCGTACTTCTCCTCAAGGTGGCTGATATCGGCGAGGTTCCGGCGCCACAAGTCAATGATGAGCTGTCTGTCTTTCTGAAGATCGGCGGAAACGACTGCGTAGTCGGGCATGATCAAAAACACCGCGCTTTCAAGAGGCGCGAACCTTCGCGCCACGCAATTCCAAAACTCTCACTGGCCTTACATGCTCAAGAATTCTTTCCTGGAGCTTGCGCGTGTTTTGCTCCGCATCGAAGAACTGTTCAACGCGCATTCTGGCGCGTTGGCCGAATTCACGACACCGCGATTCATTTTCCAGAAGCGCCAAAACCGATTCGGCCATGTCCTCGATGTCTCCCGGAGAAACCACGAACCCGGTGACTCCATTTACGACCGCATCTGGCATGCCTCCGTTCTCCGAGACAACCGCCGGAATGCCCACGGCCATCGCCTCCAGACAGGTCCGTGCCAACCCTTCGATAAACGTGGTCGGGCAATGCACGAAGATATCGACGCATTGCATGACACCCGGGACGTCATCGCGCCACCCAGTGAAAATCACACTTTCATCCAAATCGAGAGAGTGCACGAGATCTCGGAGTTCCCGGGTCAAAGTGCCGCCAGCTGGCCCTTCATCCCCGACAATGAGGAAAACCACGTCCGGGTAGCGTCGGAGCACTGCGGCGGCCATTCGGATGAACTCCGGTAGGCCCTTGCCAACGACAATTCTGGTGATCGCCGCTACCACCTTCTTGCTTTCCGGTATTCCCAGTGATTCGCGCATGGCCTCTTTTGCCGGCAGCGATGCAAACCGCTGCAGGTCCAAACCTTCGTAAATATTGAGGAGATTCCTGGTTCCAGGAGTGTTTTGCTGGTCGACCTCGGTGGCCTTGGAGATACTGACGAACAAATTCACCCAGGGATTCAGAAAGCGTTTCAGTAGCCTGGCTTCGCCGATGCCTCCGGCTTTGCGACAGATGCATGGACGACCGGCGAGCTTGGCTGCTAGCACGCCAGAGACGTGAAAGTGAACATCCTGGTTCAGCACCACGACGTCGATCGCTTCCCGCTTGATAAATCGCCACACCTTCAATGTCAACGGTAACTCAACGCGTATGAGCCGAGAGAGGATTCTGGCGGCGGTTCGCAATTTGCGCAGAATTTTCGGACCTGTGTCGAAAAGATCGGAGCTGTTGGTGGAAGCTTCTGGTACTTCCGGCCGTGTTTGCTGGAAAAAGACGACTGGGAATCCGAGCGTTCGAAGCTCCTCGAGGGTCTTGCTCGGATTTGGGAAATACAATCCAGCAATGACGTGTGCCCTCGAGTAATCCACGTGAAGAAGAAAGTCCCGGATGAAATTAATTGACCCTCCCGGTCCGGCGCCGCTCTCCAGAAGCAGAATGCGAATGGGACGCGATACCAACGATTCGGCTTCAGACTTCATCCGGCACCTCGGGCACCCCTACACAGAGCAGTGGCGGGTGATGGAGATAACGCGTGGCGCTGCGGGTTGAATCGATTACGTGGTAGACGCGAGCCACCTGTTCGGCTGTCAAGCCGATTACGGGAGCGACCTCCTGGGGCTGGAGATCATGATTCTTTGCATACAGGCATAAATCCATGCGGTCGTAGGGCAGCGGAAAATAAAATTCCTCCTGCGATTGGTCCAACGAATAAGTGTCGGTCGTCGGAGGCCGCTTCTGAATCTCTTCCGGTATGCCAAGGTACGCCGCCAACTGATAGACCTGGGTTTTGTAGAGGTGAGCGATCGGTTTTAAATCGGCCGCGCCGTCGCCATTCTTGACAAAGAAACCCTGATCGTACTCGAGGCGGTTGGGCGTACCAGCTACCGCATAGTTGAAGCGGTCCGCGTAGTAATACTCCATCATCTTGCGGGTGCGCTGTTTGAAATTTGTCGCCGCCATTACACCAAGGTATGAATCCAAAGTCAGCCGGGCCTTGGTGCGTTCACCCTGCGGCGATTGGACAACGACTGAGAAAATCGGATACGCGCTTCCATGGAGCTGATCGGGCAAGACGATCTTGCACTGGTAGCCTGCTCTGTATTCCGGTATGACCTTGCGGATGGCCTCATCACGGCGCTGGTAACAGCCGGTCGCAGTCAAAATGCCGCTAATGTCCTCCACGTACGTACGAAGACCGAGTGATTGCGCAAGCAGATTTGCAAAATGAAGGCTGTCGGGCGACGAATCCGCCTCGGGCAGCATCAGGCCGAGCACGCGTGCGTTTCCAATAGCTTTCAGACAAAGAGCCGCAACGACGCTACTGTCGATTCCGCCGGATATAGCAATGACCACACCCTTGCGGTTCAATCGTCGCAGAACGATGTCACGAATTTCGCTTTCGATACTTGCCGAGATTGCGGCGACATCGATGTTCAATACATCAGCAGAGAACGCGACAGTTGCCACGCTCATTTTTATCGCTCCGAGGTCATGGACATGGCGGAAGGAGCGGCGGTGGCCACCGCTAGTTTCCGCTTGCTGATTTTTCCAGTCGACGTTTTTGGTAACTCGCCCTGAAACTCAACGAACTTGGGTACCATAAAATTCTCGAGTTTGACCGAACACCAATGGATGACCTGCGCAGCCGTCAGTCTCACGCCAACTTGCGGGCGAACTACAGCCTTGACGGCCTCCCCCAACACTTCGTCGGGAATGCCGATAACCGCAGCCTCTGCCACTCCCGGCATGGCGTGGAGGACGTCTTCTACCTCGCGCGGGCTGACCTTCTCCCCCCGGGTTTTTATGATGTCGTCCTTTCGGCCAACGAAGTAGAGATAACCCTCCTGGTCCATTCGGAAGAGATCACCGGTGTGGAGCACTTTCTCTCCGGGCAGAGGCCCGGGCTTCAGCATGCGGTCCGTCTCTTCAGGTAATTCCCAGTAGCCCTTCATTACATTCGATCCGCGAACGACGAGTTCGCCAACGGTGCCTGCCGAAGCCCGCTGGCCGCCGTCATCCACAATGTAGACCTCCTCGTTGGGCATGCCGCGGCCGACCGAAGCCGGCCGGATGTCAATCTGGTCCGGAGGTAGATAGGAAACGCGCTTGCACTCTGTCAGGCCATACATAGAGAAAATCTGGACTTTGGGGAGCAGAAGCCGCAGCCGGCGGATGTGATCCGTGGGGAGCGCAGCTGCAGTATTAGTGATGTAGCGAAGCGCCGGGAAGCGGTGAGCGGCAAGGTCCAATTGCAGCAGCAGCGCGGAAATCGTCGGGACAATGGGAAATCCCGTCACATGCTCTTGGTTGAGCAACTCGATGATCCGGTAGGGGTACGTGAAAGAGGACTCGAGAACTACTGTGCCGCCGAACTTGAAAGCCATGAGCACCTGGTACAGTCCGTAATCGAACGACAGCGGAAGCACGCTCAAAATGATGTCGTCGGGCCGATTCTCAAGGTACGTGGTGATCGAAGTAGCCGCAGACACGATGTTAAGGTGAGTCAACATGACCCCCTTGGCCTGCCCAGTCGATCCGGATGTATAGATTAAAGCCGCCAGGTCAATGTCGATGCACTTCTTGGCCGGTGGGGCTGCGGGCAGGTTGACGTCCTCAAGCGCGGCAGTCAGGTCAAATAAGGGCTTGGCTATTGCGAACTCTGCGCCCGGCATGCCGCCCGCAATCCAGACTCCTCGAAGGAGAGGAGTGCCGGCCACAGCGTCGGAGAGAGTACCGAGTTTCGTTCGATCGGTGATCAATCCCGCAGCGCGGCAGTTATTCAGGATGTAGGAAACTTTATCCGCCTTGGTCGTCGGATTCACGACCAAAAACACTGCGCCCGCCTTTAAGATCGCAAAGATGGTGATGACCGCTTCCACAGAGTTCTCAAGGTAGATTGCGACTCGATCTCTGCGCTCCACCCCGCCTGCGATCAGCGAACCGGCCAGCCGATTGGCTCTCGTTTCCAATTCTCCGTAGGTAAACCTGCGGCCGTTACATACTAAAGCTGTCTTTTCGGGCGTTCCGGCCGCACTCAGTTCCAAAAATGATTCGACCTGCATCACGACTCCTGTTCAATTTGGTTGAAGGTGGCTTTCGACAAACCGCGCTAGTCCGTTAATCGAATCCAAGTTGTCCGGGATCAAGTCCCGATCCTGCAACTGGATCCCATATTGCTGTTCCAGAAAGGCCACCAGTTCCATGACGCCAGTGGAATCGATGATGCCTCGCTCCAGAAAGGAGTCGTCATCGGCAACGTCTTTGCCAGGCTTGCCAAACATGAAATTGTCGGTCACGAACTTTCTCAGTTCGTCGTTAAGCGCCATGTGATGTCATGCTCCCTTCAAAGTGATTTATGAACTGATGCACCAAAAGTTGGGTGGAGACAATGCCGACCAATCCCATGTTGTCCTTGATGCCGATAGCAGCGCCCTTGCGAAACTTGTCCTGTAGCAAGGCCACTGCGCGCTCATCGAAGAGGCCGTCTCGCCGTATTTGCTCGGGGGAGAGCAGCTCCTCCACGTATTCGCGCGCCGCGGGCTGGAGAAAACTGCACGCTTCCGGCGCCCGGTAGGGTTGCTTATGACGTTTGGCAACCGATAGAGGAATGAGCCCGATTGCGCAACGTTTCAAAAGGTATTTTTCATTCAGCACTTTCATTTTCAGAGAAACCGGAAGCCTGGATGCAAATTCAACAATCCGATAGTCGAGGAACGGAAACCTTCCTTCTACAGAGTGCGCCATTGCCATGCGGTCCCCTTGAGACGACAAGATGTATCCGGGGAGCAGATATTTCGTCTCCAGGTACTGCGCCTGGCAGAAACTTTTCCACGTTGAATAGTCATCGGGCAGCTGCATTCGGATTTTAGAGTAGTCATCATTTCCGGCAATCTCCGCCCGGACAGCATCGGAGAAAAACATCTTCAGCTTAGCGGTGAGCTGCCAGCGCGGAACGTGTGAAAAGAACGGCTGCAGATTTTGCTCGACGTTGATGTGAAAGAACGCTTTGCGGTACGCATCGGGCTGATTCTGAATGTTTTGCAGGTACGGATACAAACGGCGAAGCAGGATTGGACGCATCCTGGAATCAGGCTGCGATTCCCAAAAACGTCGGATCTTGGTTTCTTTGAAAATGTCATAGCCGCCGAGTACTTCATCGGATCCTTCACCAGTTACTACGACCTTGTAACCACTGTTCCGCACCAACCGCGAGAGAAGATACAGGGGAGCCGGAGCCGTCCGCAGCACGGGCTTCTCGGTGTGCCAGATGACGTCCGGAAATACCTCGCCGATTTGATTCTTGCTGCAGGGGATCTCCTGGTGCTCGGTGTCGAGAAAACGCACCGCCTCGCGTTGGAAAGAACTTTCATCGAATTCGGCGTCGTCGAAGGTAACAGAGAAAGTCCGAAGTTTGGCGTTCGTAAACTTTTTGACCAACGCCGTGGTGAAGGTTGAATCCAGTCCCCCGCTGAGGTACGCGCCAACGGGGACGTCGGAGCGCAAGCGGATTTGTGTCGCGTCAATCAAGAGCTCGAGGAGCTCGTCGGCGTATTCTTTTTCCTGGGGCAGCGATACAACTTCCGGAGATCTTTCGAATTGGTAGTCCCAGTATTGCTGTACCGAAACCCCGCGCGCATCCACGCTCATCGAATGGCCCGGCGGAAGCTCGTGGATATTCCGGAAGAGGGTCGTAGGAGGAATCGTGCACCAATAGGTGAACACCTCATCCAGGCCGTTGACATCGATTTCTCTCGTGACACCTGGATGAGAGAAGATCGCTTTGATCTCAGAGCCGAAGATAAAAGTCTTGTTCGCTTGCGTATAGAAGAGAGGTCTTACGCCTAGACGATCGCGAGATAGGAAAAGACGGCGGCGCTGATTGTCCCAAATAGCGAAAGCCCACTGGCCGTTCAAGTATTGGACGCAGTCCTCTCCCTTTTCTTCGTATAGATGAAGAATGACCTCGGTATCGGAGCGTGTGGCGAACCGATGCCCCTTACTGCGGAGCTCTTCCCTGAGTTCCACGTAGTTGAAGATCTCGCCGTTGAAAGTGATCCACAGCGAAGAGTCCTCGTTACACATGGGCTGCTGGCCACCGGCCAGATCGATGATGCTGAGCCGGGCGTGGGCCAGGCCCACGTTGTTCTCCGTGTGAAATCCGGTATTGTCAGGCCCGCGATGAGCCAGCATCCGGATCATTCCTCGGAGGAATTCCGGAGCGACGGGCGCTTCATCGAGATTGAACATGCCAGCAATACCACACATACGGGTTCAGTCCTTGAAGCGGCTTCGGCTTCCGAGTTCCTGCGCAGAGGCGCGGTACGTGGAAAGCCGGTCGTCTTTCGACTCGAAGAGGGTAGAAATTCTTTTGCGAAGACTCGGATTGGTAACGGTCATAAGCGTAGCGGCACACTCGTTGATGGATGTCTCTGCCACGGAACCGAAGATCATTGTGATGGGATATCCGTGCGTAAGGCCTTTGTTTATAACGATTTATGGACCGGCTCTGCTAGTCGACTCCTCCGTTGATTCCAAGCCATAGCGTTTAGACACTGTGGACACCCAAGGGCAAGAATTGGGCAGTTCCCCTTTTTTGGACTGTTGGCCAGATGTATCGGGCGCCTTGCTCCTGTATTCACTTTAAATGGGGGGCGCGTGTTGCATTTCGGCACGCGGATAGGAATGAGCCGGAGCCAAATGCCGGCTGCCAAATGTTGTCCCCGAGCAAAGACAGCGTTCCGCTTGGTCACGGATACTTTTGTGAGTCCGAAGATATTTTTCTTGTGCGGAAACTTAACTGCGGTCGTGGAGACAAAGGATGTCCAAAGAACGTGGAATTTGGGCCGTCGGCCTGCCGCTGTCGGTCGTTCTACTGGGAGGCTTGTCCCTTTCGGGATGCGCAGGTTTCACGAACGCCACTGGTCCCACAAATCCCGCTGGCCCCCTGGTAATAAAGGTGAGTCCAAGTAGCGCCACAGTATCAGAAGGAACCACTCAACAGTTCGCGGCAACAGTAACCGGCACCTCGAACACGGCCGTGACATGGAGTGTGAGCGGCACAGGTTGCAGCGGCGCAGCGTGTGGTACCATTTCTGGAGGCGGACTTTACACGCCCCCGGCGAGTGTGCCCGCGCCTGCGACCCTCCTCGTTACAGTGACTAGTGTGGCGAACCCTACCAAATCAGCTTCGGCGAGCGTCAAGATTGTCGCGGCGGCTGCGGTTTTGCTAAGCATCAGCCCGGCGACTGCTTCTGTTCCTACCGCCAGCACGGACTCGTTCACAGCGACTGTAACCGGAATCGCGAATACGGCGGTTACGTGGAATTTAAGTGGGGCTGGCTGCAGCGGCTCCGCCTGCGGGGCACTCGCAACCAGCTCGTCAGCGGCTGTTTACACTGCGCCACTCGTGGCGCCTTCTCCACCAAGCGTTAAAGTGGCTGCAATCAGCGTGGCGGACCCGAGCAAAGCCGCGTCAGCAAACGTAACCATTGTGTCCGTGGTAGTGGTCATTGTGACGCCCAGCAGCACCTCTATTGCAACGGGAGCGACTCAACAATTTAACGCGTCCGTTACGGGGACTTCGAATCCAGCGGTCACATGGACGGTGCAAGGATCCGGATGTAGCGCTGCGGCTTGCGGAACAATCGATGGTAATGGGCTGTACTCAGCCCCTCCGTCGGTTCCCTCGCCAGCCAGTGTTACCGTAACAGCGACTAGCTCAGCGGATCCATCCAAGACGGGCTCAGCGTCCGTAGCTATCTTGCCCGTGAATTCCACCAACACGATTGACGGCATTACCATTCCTGCAAGCCACCCAAGGCTCTTCTGGAACGCGGCGAAACTGGCGCAGGCAAAGAATTGGTGGGCAGGAAATAGCTACACGCCGAACAGCTCCAACCCAAACCCATTTGACCCCTACGATACGTTGTTTGCATGTGAGATGACCAATAATCAAGCGTGGTGCAATGCGCAGATCAATTGGGCTGTAAATCTGAGTGAAACGAGCTGCTATCAGAGTGTCGGTTGCGACTCCATGCGCGTGTATGGAGAGGCTGTGATGCTCACCTACGACTGGCTCTATGCCCAGATGACGGCTGCGCAGCGCACGACCATCATCAATAACTGGAACACCTGGCAGAATTATCTCGATACAAGCAATACTTGGGGAAACACGACGATGCCCTCGAGCAACTACTTTGCCGGAGCATTCCGCACAGACTTTGATTTTGGCGTGGCAACATTGGGCGACAACGCTAACGCCACAAGTCTAATCAACTACGGCCTAAATAGCCGCTGGCCCGCGGTGGTAAATTTCGTTTCCCCGAGCGGCGCTGCGCCTCTTGGAGCGAAGGGCTATGGGATGCCCGCTCAAGAAGGATCACAATACGGGCGCTATTCCGTTTCTTATTATGCAGTGCCATTTGCGACTTCCGCCCTGCTTGGACGTGATTTGTGGCAAGAAACTTCAGCCCAGAAAGCAGACGTGTTACAGACAATCTACAATACTTTGCCGACACAAACGGCCTCGCGCGGCCTTTATGACGGCTGGACATGGAGCGACGACGAAAACTGGGTCGCAGGCGCCGCCCTGTACGGTGGCGGTGGGATGCAGTCGCGGTATTTCGGCGATTTCATGATGGCCGCGTCGCAAGAGTTCGCAGGTATCGGGATTGGCAAAGTGGCCCGGCAGTGGATCAACACAGTGAACCCGGGTGTAGCCCCCATGTGGATGGCGATCGATCCGGGCGGAAGTGCACAGGCGTTGTCGACTTTGCCGCTCGACTATTATGCTTCCGGTCCGCAGTTTGCATATTGGCGCAACAATTGGAACGCTAGCGCGAGTTCCCTGTTCTTACAAATGGGTCAGACATCCGGGGTCGGTCACAATCACTTCGATGTGGGAAATCTTCAATGGTTCCGGGGTGGCTCTTATTTGATCCGCGAGACACCAAGTTACACGACGACAGTTGCAGGCTATAACTCATCCGGCACGGCAGCAGGAAACTCTGGTTATGCGCACAACGTCCCACTCATTGGGGGACTGCCCGAAGTGACAGCCGGTTGCACGGATAGCAATGCGATTGTGCGGCGTATGGAAAGCCAATCTACTTACGCTTATATCGATGCCGATATCAGCGGAACATTTACCAACAATATATGCGCGGGAAACCATCCGGAACGCGAGAATCCGTACGCACAGCATGTGGAGCGGGAATTTATTTTCTTCCGCGACATTGAGGTTCTACTCATCCTGGACCGTTTGCAGGCCGACACGGCAAGCCGCAGCAAAACTTTCATGAGCCATTGCGAGAACAGCCCTGCGTCATCCGATGCTTCACATTATAACTGCATCGATGGAACTCAGAAGGCTAGCTACTCCGTACTGCTGCCAGCAACGCCCACTCTAGTGGTGGTGAATGAATCCGCAAACGGCGCCACGTGCGCATCAAACGAGTGCCAGTATCGGCTGGAAGTCAATGACAACGCCCCGATTGGAGCGCAGAGCTATTTTCTGGTAGCGATCCAAGGCACGAGCGCGAGCGGCAGCTCACTAACCCCTACTGTGAAAGATAACGGCACCTCTTGGACCGTTGTGCTGGACACAAATCACAGTGCGACGCTCAACAAAGGCATGACCTCTGCAGGTGGTTCCGTCACCATCAATGGCGCGACGACAAACCTGCGCACGAACGCACAAACGATGACGATCAACGACAACGGGCCGGTGTGGCAATAGAGATCCTCGGTAGTGGTCATTCCTTTAATTGTTCCCCGCTCTAGAAGAACGCGCGATGAGCTACGCGGAATATCACTTAACCGCCCAGCTTGCTTGTGCGCGTTCAAAAACGTTGTCGTTTGAATTGGCGCGCTCGGCCGCCATTGTTTCCTGGAGGCCGGAGGCAATGCCAACGCACGGTTGCCAGCCAATTTCTTTTTCTGCGCGGCTGCAATCAAACTGCATGCGAGCCAATGCCGATTTGACCCGGTAGATGGAAAGCGGGGCCGCGCGTTTTAAAATCTTGGATAGGACCTCCAAACCAAGCGCCAGCCCGTATAAGATGATCACCGGCAAGTGGATCACCTTCGCTCCATTTGCGTTTTCCAAAATGTAGTCCCTTACGAGTTGATTTTGTGTGATATGGGTTCGGTCAACGATGTGAAACACCCTGCCGTCGAATTTACTTTTTTCGGCGGCCAAGATGATAGCGTTGACCACATCTTCGACATAAACCAAAGGCAGCTCGCGAGTGCCATCTCCAAGGATGACAAATAGCTTCCCCATTCGGCGGGCAACTTCAGGGGTAAGTAGCGTCATCCCGGGACCAAATACCCTTCCAGGGCGGAGCAATACGGCCCGGAGATGGCGATCTCGAACCGCATCGCGCACTATTTTTTCAGCTTCGGTCTTCGCCTGGGTGTAGGCTCCCCGTTTTTCTGGAGATGGCTCAATTGGCCAATTTTCTGTTACTACCGCGCCGCGGCCCGAAGCCGCTGCGTGGAGACAACTGAGCGAACTGATGTAGACCAGACGCTGCACATTGTGGCGAAGGACGCTATCAACAATATTCTGCGTACCGCAGACCGTACCGCGTTCATGGTCATGCGCGTTGCCCTTCATAGTCGCACCCACGTGGTAAACAATTTCGGTACTAGCCACGGCTCGGTCGACAGCGGCGGGGTCTCCCAGATCACCCAGGAAAACTTCGGTATTGCAATCGTCCATGAACTCCGGCGGCGGCTGGCGGCGAACGAAGATGCGAACGCGGTTCCCTTTTTGCAATAGCTGTCGCACCAGATGTCGCCCGATTAAGCCAGTTGCCCCAGTCACCAGAATCTTGGCGCGTCCTTCAGTTTGGAATTGCGTAAGAAATTTAGATTTCGCGGCGTCGGCCTCCTGAGACACGCGGTTCGTCCAGTAAACAGCTGAGCGCGCCTGGCTGGCCGGCACCGGCATCGCTGCTCCCGTCTGCAGCGCACGATAAAAAGCGGCCACCAAGGAATGCAGGCCGTCGTACTGGACAATCCTTTTGGTTGCGAAGCGAGCGATGTTTGCCGGGACCTGGGCACAGATGCTGAGCCCTTCGCTCAATGCTTGTAGCGCTCGTGCCGGCGCTTTGGGGAGCGGGAGTTGCCGGTTATGAGTCACCCACATGGCGAATAGATTCGCCCGCAGCACGCCTTCCGTACCCTGAACGACGAACCAGTTTGCAACGGACGTACATTCCAGGAGATCTGGATGTTCGCTGTGCCGCGTTGGCATTGCGCTGCCACGCGCCACTCGTCAAACAGAAGATTGGGGTCGCCACCATATGCGCCACGATAAGTTGTCACGTCCTCAATCGCGCCCAGAAAAGATTCGGCAAGATATAGCGCGTGTATGCCCTGGTCCAGAAAAGGGTAACCGCCATTCTGGTAGTGGATGGGCAACGGTCCACCTTTGTATGGAGGATATTCGGAGCTTCGGAAGTAATCAAAACTGAGGGGAGTCCCGATGGCGCCAGAATGAACGAGGCGCAGCGCCTTCGATACGAACCGGTCATACAGTAATGAGTGGTTGACGCAAACAGATTTTCGCGCGGCCGCGGCGGTGGCATTGATACAGTCAACCTGATCCGTATTCATTGCCAGAGGTTTTTCCACCAGGGCGTGGCAGCCCATGTTGAGCGCGGTAATCGCAAGTTGCGCATGAGTGTCCGGCGGAGTAAGAATGTGGACTACATCCACTCCATCGGCAATCATAGCTTCCATCGAGGGGAATACGTTCGGAACACTGAACCGGGCAGCCAGGGCCGCGGCGCGAGAGCTTACAAAATCGGTGACGCCAACAAGCCGTGCATTTGGAACTCGTTGTACAGCGCTGGCGTGAAACTCGCTGATGTAGCCGGCTCCAACCAAGCCGACCCGAAAATTTGCGTCTACAGGCATTCTGATTTTCTTTCTAAATTAGTGGGTATCGCAATCGAGTTGTTCCATCTGGGCAAATGGCCTAGCCGGGCTTTCGCCGCCAGCCAGCTGAACTACGAAACGAGCGTTCGCGGCCCAACTGTGGCGCTTGAAGACTGTGTCTCTTGCGCGAGCACCGACTCGCATACGGAGCGCTGGATCTTCGGTGAGGCGTAGAAGCGCGCTTTCCAAGGCACCGTAATCCCCATGGGGAAACATGATGCCCGTCACATTGTCCTCGATCACGTCGCGCATGGGTCCGAGGTCAGGGACTACGCAGGGCTTGCCCAGAGCCATGAACTCGAAGAGGGCAATCGGAGATCCGAATGCATTGGAATCGGGCAGGACGCAAATATCCATGGCATCGATGTACGCTGGCACATCATCGCGGAGCACCGGTCCGGAAAAAACCACCGCATTTTCCATTCCCAATAGGCGTGCAGTCTGTTTCAAGTTCTCCATCTCAGGGCCGTCACCCACGAGCAATACTTTCGTGTTTGGATGCCGGTCGCGAATGCTCTTCACGACCTCAATCAATACATCCAGACGATCCCATCTATAAAACAATCCCACATGACCGATAACGATTGAGCTCTCGAGTCCCAGGCGTGCGCGAAGAGACTGCGTGGGTCCCGGGTTTCGGAATCGAAGGGGATCAATCGCATTGGGCAAGACATGTACCCGTTCGGCACTGGCACCGCGCTTCTGAGCCTCGTCCGAGAGAACACTGGAAACGCACAGAATGTGGTCGGCCCGCGAGAATATCCAGGCGTCGATCCTCCGCGCGAGACGCTCCATGATCAGGCCCCGGGCGCGCTTGAATCCTGCGAGCTCATTCACTTCGAGGATGACGGGCCGTCCCAACCATTTCCCCAGCAGCACGCCCATAAACATGAAGTTTGCGTGTCTTTCATAGAGAACGGCAGCCGGTTGGCGCCACAAAAGCGGCAATAGCCGAAACGGGAGAAACAGGTTGTACAGCAACTCGAACAGCTCAAATACAAACTGCGGACACTCGCGGCTTATGAATTTCCAGATGCGTTGAAGGCCGTCTGCACGATCCCCCTTCCGTAAGAAGGGCATCATTCCAGCAGACTTGAGTGGATCAACACCTGGAGGGGACAAGATCGTCACTTCGTGTCTATCTGCTATCAATGCTTGCACCAGGCTACGAATGTGCATGGCTTGAGAGCTGCGGCCCATGGTGCGGTGGTGGTATATGAATTGCAAAGTTCAAAGCCTCGGAATGTGGAGAAAAACACCGCGGCGGCGCTCACGCGCCAGCGAAAAAACGCTCAACAATGAGTTGCGTGCCAAGGAAAGCACATCATTACATTTGACTGGTCGAGATTGTCCAGGTCGCTATGCAGAGTGCAAGGCTTGATTGTGAGAAATACCACGGCTGTAGAGACCCATGTAATCATCAAGCATTCGTTCCGGTCGAAAATATTTCTCGTAACAATGACTTGCCAGCTGTCCCATTTTGGGGAGTTCTTGCCGTCGGACAACCGCCTCGCACAAGGCCCGCGCCATGCCCTCAGGATCGGACGATGGCACAAGTGTAACCGCGCCCGACAGCCGCGCGATCTCTCCCATCCCTCCGACATCGGTGACCACCGCTGGCAGCCCAACCGACATTGCTTCTAACAGGGACACGGGCAAGCCTTCGGTTACAGAAGAACTCACAAATAGATCCGCCGCGAGCATGAATGGCGAAACATCAGGCTGTTCTCCAAAAAAGGTGACGCATTCATTCAGGCCGAGTTCATCGGTGAGCTTCCGCAGACTGAATTCCTGCGGCCCATCACCAACTATCCAGAGCTGCACGTCAGGATGGTGCGTGCGTGTGATTGCAACGGCGCGCAATAGGGTGGCGTGGTCCTTCAGTGGCGCCAAACGGCCAACATACAGCAAAGTGAACCCGTTTTTTGGCCGCGGAATAGCTCGGATATCCGCAGGCCAGGCGCCGTTGTAGATGTGAATGATCCTTTCGCGGGCCGCGAATGGAGCCGCCTGCAAATTGGTCCGCGTACTCTCGCAGACTCCCACGATCCAATCACACCAGCGCGAAGCAAGGGCAAATTTCAACTCGCGACGCAACTGGTAAGGCGGCTTAACCAAACCGTGCCGGGTTACGATGACCGTCTTTACGCCTGCAAGACGGGCGGGAAAAGCGGCGAAGATAGCTGCAGTTGCATTATGGCAATGCACTACGTCGGGTCGAGTGCGCCTAAACGCCCGGTACAAGGAGCGCATCAGGAGAAAAAACGAGCGACGATAGTGGAGAATAACTTCAAAACCTTCGGCTCGTAGCTCTTCGCCAAGCACTCCAAGCCGATAGAGGCAGTGGACTGAGGCAGTATGGCCCAGGTCGCGTTGCAATCGGCACAGCGTGGCGGTTAGCTTTTCCGCCCCGCCCATTTCCATGCTGTCACCCACGTGGGCGATTCTCAGTGCTGACGTCCGCTCAGCTGGCGCGGTTGCCATAGGGGTGAGACGTGGTGCTTTCATGATGTTACCCATCGGAGTGAACCTGTTTGAGGTCAACTTGAGACTTCCACAACCGGCGACGGAGGAACCAGGAAATCCACCAAGCGTGTAAACGAGGAACTAACCGGCGTAGGCAGCAATCCAGAAAACACCAGCAGGCGACGGCGATCGTCTTTCCGCAACACCATGAACAACCGGCTCGTGATCACGAAAACAATCGCGCCCGCAGGCACAGCAACGCTCAAGTGCATGACAGCGCTGAGCGGCAGGGCCACAATGCCGAGCACCACGACAGCCATTGCAATAGTTGCAGCAACAAGTCTGAGCACAGCTTGCATCTCGATCCGGACGGGATAGCGAATAAGCACGCGCGCCCATATGGATACTGCGGCGAATGTTTGGGCGATACCATTGGCCCAGGCTGCACCAAGGGCGCCGTGGGTTGGAATCAGAGTAAGGTCCAGCAGCACGTTGATTACCGCGGCCACAGAGCCCCACTTCAAAATAAATCCCAGGTCTTCAGCGGAATACAACAAGGTCTGCGCGGGCATCAGTACTGCTCTTGGAATACTGAGAAGTGCCACGACAATAAAGACCGGTATCGCCGGCAGATACTGCGCCCCATACATAACCCGCACAAAAGGACCGCCGATGCACGCGAGGCCGATCAAAATCGGGAGTGCTCCCAAAAGAACATACATGGAAGCCTGCGAAGTCATTTTGAAAAGCCGATCCTTATCGCGTCCGTACTCGGCCATCTGCGTGGCCGAGAGTGCACTTGCAAATGTTTGCGGTAGTCGCATGAGCCGGTCCGCGACACTGAAACAAACCGAGAAGAAAGCCAGCTGACGAATATCCGGCTGAAGCAATTTCAAGAGAATGATGTCGGACCGGTCCCAGATCACGATCTGCAAAATCATCAGTCCGGTGCTCAAACCGGAAAATGAAAACATCCGCTTACGAATGTCCACCGGGAGTGGGACGCGCGGTACGGTTTTCATTGACTTGAATACGGGAATGATCTTTACGGCCAACTCAGCAGTACGGTAGAGCAATACTCCTGCGGCAATGCCGATCAGATTCCATCCGAGGAGAAGACTAAAGAACACCGCAATCACATAGACTATGGCTCCAACCAAAGCGCCGCGCGTATTGAGCGCCGCATCCTCGGCAGCGCAATTGGCCTGCGAGGGCACGAAGGTAATCATGTTGGGTACCATGCTCAGAACCAGCAGCGCCGAACAGATACGATACTCAGGGGCAACTAGAACAAAGACAGCCACCATGCTGATGGCCGCCAAAAGCGATGCGATCGCGGTCTGCGCCCACAGGTTGTAAAAGAATACGGCGCGCGCTAGCTCCTTTTTGCCGCCACCGAGGAATTCACCCATGTATTTGAAGGTAGTAAGCGGGATGCCCAGCGAACCGACCGAGCAGGTGATGCTAGTCAGCCAAAATACGAGATTGAAGTATCCAAGCCGCGTCGGCCCGATGACCCGGGCAATGGCTACGGTCGTTAACAGCGTACAAACGAGCGTAATCACTACTTCCAGGCCCATGAAGATGAAGTTGCGCCCGATGACCTTGGCATTGCTGGGGGCGGCTAGCTGATTCACGGGGTCCAGCCAATCACATTACGGATGGCTTTCTGTCCATCCTTGATAACCGGGGCCGACGTCGGCGGAGTTTCTGCAGTCTCGGCGATAACAAAGTTAAATGGTCTCAAAGACTGCAGAAATCTTAGACATTCCACCGGATCGCGCTTGGTGCGCCTCGCGACCCGAGGGTTAGCCTCTACGGTGATCACGCACTTTTGCGCCGATGAAATAGTCTCTGCCGCACCCTTAAGGACGTCCAATTCCCCACCCTCTACGTCAGCCTTGATTGCTACGTTGCCGCCTCGCACACCAAGACTATCGATAGTGACTACTTCCAGTGGTCCATCGCCAGGAACCAGAAAACGGGCATGATCCGAGCTGTCATAGTCTGGAACCTCCAGCCGGCCAGTTCCCTGGAAACTACTCGCGGCCTTGGTGATCGCTTCCGATGGAACCGGCAATTGAGACAAATTGTGTTTGATGAACGCCGCTACGTCGGGATTCGGCTCGAAGGCGATCACGCGCGCGATGCTGGATGTTCGCGAACAGACGAGCGCTGAAAACGTGCCAATATCCGCTCCACAATCGAATAGAACGACATCTTGCAAGTGCTCCACCAATTGACAAAATGATTGAATAAGTCTCCACTCATAATCTTCAATGTCCCGCTGGTCCCAGCAAGTATCCGCGCGGAACAGCGGTACGTTGAAACTTACCCCGCGGCCCAATTGATATTGGACCACCACGTCAAGCAGCCCTAATTGCCCAAAAATTCTCACAAGCCGGTTGCCGCCGCGGACCCGCCAACGCGTCATGGTTTTGGCTAGTCTTAGCAGTAGCGGAGGCCGAGTGATGGTCTTCAAATCAAGAAAGGTATTTTTACGGTCCACCACAATCGGCTCGGACAATTCAAGTCTTCCCTGCGATTGAATTGAGGCCCGCGCAGAAGGAGCTGGTTTCATTAGATGCACACTTTTGGAAGTTAAGGAATTTCCAAGATCCAGTAGGCTAGTTGTGATTGAGCTGGGAAATTGTCACGGCCTCGCGGCCGTTTTCTCGCGCCTCTTTAATTACGCGCGGCAAAGCTGTCAGCGCAGCCTCGTTAATCCCGTGGTAGAGAATGATATCTCCAGAAGAGAAGGAGGTTCGATCCAATTGCGCTTCCACATCTCCGGTCGAAGCACGGTAATCCTTTAGATCAACGTTCCACATCACCACTTGCTGGCCGGCCGCCCAGGCCGGGATAAGGCTGCGCAGTGACAGTTTGCCGTGGGGTGGGCGGAATAACTTGCATTCCTCACCCAGGATGCGATCCAGAACCCATCGAGTCATCTTGATCTCCTGAGCGGCGCCGGACCAGGAAAGATGATTGAAGTATGGGTGGCTATAGGAATGGCTGCCGACATCGTGCCCTTCCTTTTTCATGCGCTTCACGATTTCCGGATACTGCTCGGCAGCTCCCCCCACCACAAAAAATGTGGCCTTCACCGCGTAATCACGGAGAATGTCCAGTATCCGCGGGGTATAGACGGGATCAGGTCCGTCATCGATTGTTAACGCTATCTGCGGCCGGTTTGATTTTCATGCTCAAGTAATTGTCGGCCGGGAACGGCGGTGAATAACGCTTTTTTAATCAGAGCATGCCCTTTCGGCGCGTGCCCGTTTGAGCTTGGCGAACCTATCTCTCGCCACAAATAGGTATCGCTATAGTATTTTCCGATATTCTCCCGGGAGTCGGAATCAAGCGTCGGCTTTCGTATGGGCTGCTCATACAGAGACAGCAACGCCTCCTGTAACCCGTTCTTGTCGCCACGGGGAATAAAGATGACCGCCGGTTGATTTCGGAGCGCTTCCGGAACGCGTACCGCCGTCGTAATTATTGAAATACGCGAAGACATGGCCTGCAACACTAAGAGGGGTACCCCATCCTGGAGCGAAACCAAAACATTGCATCCTTGAAGCAATTCACGATTACTCTGTTCAATAGGCACCCACTGAAGGTACGGACGTAGTTCCTGAATTACGCCTTTACTTGCAAGTTGCTGCGTGTTGCGTGGGGCGAAGATCACCATCTTGGCGGGTCGTCCAGTCTTGCGCAGATTCGAAAATGAAGTGAGCAGGTAATCGAGGCTCCCATTGAAGTCCGTGCCCAGCGCAGCACCTACCACAAACTCCTTAGAACTCCGCCGCAAGTCCGCAGTTGAGACCTCCGCAGAAACCGCCGTCACAGTTGGCAGAACTGATTGTGTGACTCTCGCCGCTTCCAAACTGGTCCGGAACGCCGTAAACGACCTTTGCAGGCCTTCGGCCGTCGGCACCAACTGCTTCCACCCGATAGACCGTAGCTTGGAGTTATCGAAGCGATTTCCTCCCCACAGACTTGCGGCCTTATACGGAGTGAGGATTGCCGGCAACTGGCCCTTCGAATAGAGATGATATTTCGCTACTAGGGTAGCGAGTAACCGCACACCAAAGTAGGGTACGGAAATTGGTCGAATGTTCGAAACATACTTTTTATGGGCACGGAGGTATTCGCGACACGTCGGCAGATCATTGTCATGGACGTTGTAGGTCTGGCCTGCCACGAACTGATGGCTGCCGGCTACCACCACCGCTTCGGCGCAATTGTCGACATAACTCAGCGGGAGCGAATTCCTTCCCCCGAAGTGCAACTGCCAATTGCCAATCGTCAATCCAACTCGGTTGGAAAAATGACCGCCGTCAGGGCCATAGATGACGCCAGGACGCAGAACCACTAGCTCGAAGCCATTACGAAGCTGGTATTCCCGGAACAGTTGTTCTTGGCGCAATTTGGCGTAGGAGTAATGATCACGCCATTCAGGATGAGGTTCGAGAATAGTCTGTTCATTCACCAGTGCGCCGCGAACGAGGCCAGCTACTCCGTAGACACCGAAAGAACTAATCAGAACGATGCGCATCGGCTTGCGATCCGCAACGGCATCCAACAAATTTCTGGATGCCACTACAGAATCGAGGAAGAGATCGGCGGCAGTTCCCTTCTTTCCGGCAGCAAGGTGGAAAATAAGTTGTACATCAGCTACTGCTCGAGCGGCGTCTTCTCGATACCTCAGATTTCCGACGCAATATTCAAGGCGAATGTGCGTATATCGGCCCAATAGCGCTTCTAACTTGGGAATATCTGCCCGGCGGCGCACATTGCAGCGAATATCGGTATAGCCGTGAACTAAGAGCCGCTCGATCAAAGCCTTTCCCAGAAAACCGGCCGCGCCTGTAACGAGCACCTTCATACCAATCCCGCTGGGTAAACCTGTGTGGAAATTTCATCCATGATCTGCGACACGCGTAGCATTTCTGCATAGGCAATCGGCACTGGAGTGTCATGCCGAATGCTTTCGTAAAACAGGGACAATAACCGGTTCATTCCGGCAAAAAAATGAAAACGTGATCCGGCAAACTCGCGGGCATTCTGCGTCGCCTGCCGCAGAGACTGCCAACTGGACTTAAATGGCGGCAACAGACGGCCCAATGCGCTGGGGATCGTCTGTTTTTTCTCGACCGACATGCTGCGCAGCGCAAAGTCAATGTGTGCTGTATTTTTGGTGCCATACACCCGCATAAAATGGCCCACTGGCCGCGCGTGCGAGCAGAAAGTAAGGTACGCAGACACGCCACCGGCAAGGATCATCACCCGCAGTTCGTCGAGAACGCCATCCGTGCGGTCATCATTCAAATGCCGCCGGCGGTAGGCACGGGCGATAATCTCCATGGGTTCGTCGGGAAGGAACGGGGTAATCTTGTTGATCGCGTGATCGATGATGTTTTGGAACAACTTGCCTGGTAGTTGATGGACCCAGTGACGATCGTCGGAGAGCAAAGCCTGGCCAAAACTCCCTGCCAGGTCATATCCGTAGTAACTCTCGATATGTACCGGGTCGCCTAAACTCCCTTTTTCAACGAATTTCTTCAGCGCGAGGGCGGGTGTTTCGAAATTATACCAATAGTTGATCGTCATCTTTCGATTGTTTTGTTGCACGCATTTGATCAGGCGTCGCCCATCTGTCGCATTCAAGGAAAGCGGCTTTTCGAGGAAAACATGACAACCTGCCTCAACCGCCTTCTGTGCCAACACCAAGTGAGAGTGCGGCGGAGTAGCAATATGAATTACGTCAAACCGATGCCCCGACAGCATCTGATCGAAATCCGTATAGCGGTGCGTAACTGAGTAGCGAAGTGCGAGCTGCTCGGCCAGGATAGGCTCGAGGTCGCAAACCGCCAGCACGCGGACGCTGCCGAGTTTTTGAATTTCCTCAATGTGGCCGTCAGCGATTTTCCCGCAGCCAACTATGCCGATATTCAGCATTCATTTCTCTCGATACTTGCGCCAACCCCTGGGATTTGCCCGGTTTGCGTTGCGACGACGGGGTCGCGACGTTGCCGGATGGCGTCAATGGCGAGATACATCTGCCAGGCAGAGACGAAATGAACGGAGCACCTGCGCCGGCTTGCTTCTTCCACCAACAAGTTGAAAGCCGATTCCAGTACGTCGTGCAATAAGGCGGAGGAGTTCTGCTCCTGGGCTCCATGCGTAAATAACTTAATGAAGCTATCGGCGCCGATGCGCGGCGCTAACTCCACCCAGCGCCCCACGCGATACGGTGTTGCCACATTGCCATACCGGAGTTCGCCTGTTTCGAGCCGGGGAAGCCAACGATCTCTCCAGCGCATCCCAATAGGCCCAGAAATCATGAGCAGGTCGCCTTCGACTCCACCGCCAGGTGTAACAGGAATGCCTTGATCGTACGATTTGGGCCGATCGGGTTCCCCGTTGCAGTAGTAGATCGTATTCACCAATCGAGCTTGGGTTGGAGAATCGCCGGACGGCATAGTGAAATCGGCATAACAACCAAGTTCCCGCAGAATTCGAATTTCATCATTGAGTCCGCACCAACGGCCATCCGGCCGCGAATTGTCCAAGGCCCAGTTGCCATGGATAAAGCCGAACCTCAGTTTCCCATCGCGCTTACGCAGCAGACCATGCTCGCCGTCCAGCACGCTGCAAAAACTGGATATCCGGTCGATGAAGTTCTGGCGACCTTCGCCATCATGATGAAGATGGACCTCCACATCGGCTATTCCTTCACGAACCATTTCCGCCAGAGGTTCCAGCAGCGTCGGATGATATTCTTCTTCTGGAAAGAAAAAGGTATATCGAGGTGCGTTGCCAGCAGAGTCGGGCTTACAACGCCGCGCAACCGCCGGCCATGCAGACCGCCACAAAGCGACGCGCGATTGCGCGGTGTTCAAATCGGCGTGCCGCCACCTAGGTTCGTGATGGTCCGCGATGGTCACCCATATGCGCTCGAGTGGTGGCGCGGCACGCTGCGTAATCTGCCGCAAACGCTGTTTGAGGTAACTGGGGCCCCAAATTTGCGAATTGTGGATTAGCTGCACGGTGGCCTGGTTAGTTTAGGCGGCATGGACTTAGCGACTCATCAAAGTCGCAGCTCCAGCCGGCAGCGGCCATTTCTCAGTTCGTTGTTGCACGGCGAGCTCACAAATCCGAAGTAATTCATCGGCAGCTTCATCCCAACCTCGGCGAAATTGTTCGGAAATTGAGTGTTCGTCCCAATCTCGTTCCATCGCCTTTTCAATCGCCTTCGCAAGGGCGCGCCAATCTCGAGGAGCGATTAAAATGCCTGAGTCTTCATTGACCAGTTCGAGGATGCCCCCGACATTCGTCGCGATCACGGGGCGTCCGCAGCTGAGCGCTTCGATTACTACGTTTGGGTATCCCTCGTTATAGCTAGGCAGAGCGAGCACATTGGCAGCCGCGAGCCACTGGGCCACTATGTGGGAAGGACAGGCGCCAATTAAGATGATTCGCTCTTCCAACGAAAGATGCTTTGCTTTAGCCCGCAAATGCTCGGCGCCCGGTCCATCCCCTACAAACGCCAAACACAGATTGGGCCTGCGCTTCGCGAGGGAAGCAAAGGCCTCCATCAATTCCCCGATGCCCTTGGCGGTATCCAAACGTCCCACGAACAACACCAGTTCGGCCCGGTCGTCCACAGATAGCTGGGCCCGCGCTGCGCTTCGGTCCCTCAAATGAAACACGGTGGGATTGCAACCATTCCGGATCGTCCGAACCTTTTCGGCGGGGACACCCATCTGCATGGCTCGCTGGCGCAAGTGCTCGCTTTTGGTTACTACGAACGCTGCCCGCTTCATCGCAAGCCGCGTTAACCACCTAGAAGCCGGGTCGGCGAAGCGATTCAAGTCTGAGCCAATGGATCCGACTACCGCTGGAATGCCGAGCCTGCGCGCCACAGCAACAGTGGCGTAGCCTTCCGGATATATCCAGAAGTTGCAAGCTACGTCCGGCATGTTCTCACGGAAATATGGCTGAAGGTATTTTGCGCAAACCACACCGTTGATGCATCTCGTCAAGCCGGGTAATGCTGGATACTCAAAGTAGCGCGTAGCCACTCCTGGCGGCGAATAGGACAAGTCAGGATGGCGATAGTCGAAATGTGGCTGGAACCATCTGGGGTAGCGCGGGAAAGGGCAGATAACGTTTACATCCGCGCGTTTCGAGAGTGCCAGAACAATTTCATATTCTGAGTGTCCGCGATACGGTTGGGCCGGAATAGGAAAAATCGGCGTAACTACGGTCACTTTCAATCTCATCGCGTCATTCCCTGCCCGCGCAGTTGCTCATGCAAACGTGGATTGACCATTGTCGAGTTCCACTCCGCACCCTCATGGCCATCCATAGAAGCCAAAGCAGGTGTCCCGGAGGTCCAAATTTTCCAGAGTGGCCCCCGTGTAAATAGAAACTTATAAAAACCCACAACTACGGCCGCATTCATCATGCAGAAGGCGCTCGCCGGGGCAGCTATCCGCATCAGGACAGGAATGCCACGCCATGCACCTAGAGCGGCGAGCAAGTAAAAGACAATCTGCGCGGCAAGCGCTCCTGTGTATAGCAGCGAACGACTTGCCAGCACTGCACTGCTGATGAGCAGTATCACCAGTAACATTGGCACAAGCAGGCGCAATAGCTTGTGCGAGATCAACTCGAATCGCAGCCGATTCTGCCGCGACAGCAACCAGGGCGCTAGTCGTAGCAGTTGGAAATTGCCCGCTAGTGTTCGGACCTTGCGATGAAATTCTCCGCGCAAACTCTTCGGCCAGATGTCATAGACTCGCGCGCGTAAGTCCAGAACTGACCGATAGCCCTGGCGAATGACACTAAGAGGCTGCAGCATATCGTCGAGAATGGTTCCTTCCGGCAGAGCCCTGGCTAGTTTGCGACGGACCGCATAAAACCCGCCGTATACTCCCAGCTGAGAATCGACTTTTGCCTCGCAGTTGCGGATCCATTGCTCGTACCGCCAATAGAGGCCCCCAACGGCTTTGGCTCCCGCGTCGTGGCCGTCATCGCCCAGTACTAATTCGCCCGCAACACAGCCGACGAGCGGATCCGCAAAATTGCTGACTAATAATTGCAGAGCGTTGATTTCAACCCAGGGACGAATATCGAGGAATATTAGGATTTCGCCGGTGGCGCTTTGCATTCCCAGGTTCAGAGCTGCCGCTTTGCCGGAATGTTCCGAACATCGGATGCACTTAATGCGCGGGTCGCGAAACTCCTTGAGAATATCGTCCGTGCCGTCTGTCGACCCGTCGGAAACAATCTTGATTTCTATGCGGTCTTGCGGATAGTCCAATGACAGCAGGTGAGCGACCTTCTGCCGCAGCAGCGCCGCACCGTTGTGAACCGCAAGGATGATGCTGACCGTGGGAAGTATGGATCCTTGCTGCTGCGGACGAGGACTCCAGCGGCTACGCAAGTAGATCCACAGCGGGTACCCTGCGTATGTGTAGAGCATGAGGTATGCGGCACACCAGAAGACGTATGTATGGACGTGTGTACCACCCATTTCATTCTCCTTGCGCTGGGACCACGTCATTGCGCCAGAACGGCGCTTGATCCTGGAAAAGGTCGGTTGAGCTGGAATATTCGGGTACTTAATGGAATAAACTGCGACAGAATCAGCATGGCGATTGGCGCCGCGAGTGTGTTACCTCGATTGTGATCGTCAGTGGCGGAAGCGAACCAGGCCGTATATCACGATGATCAGCAATACCTCGATAATCGCGGTGGAGAATATCCAGTGGACGCGATCACGCGATTTGCTGGGCCTTCCTTGAATGGCGATCGTGGCTGTAGCTAGCCCCAAAACCAAGTACATTGTGGTTGTGTAGCTGCGCGATAAGAACCAGGCGGTCCCCATAAATGACACCAATGCGAGGCGCATCGCTACGACCCAGTACGGTGGCACAACCGGTGAGTGAGCGGCTTCAGTCTTCGTATCGGCCCCCGCTGCACTGGCGCCGGCCATTGCGGGCAGCACTTCGCGGGCATAGGCGTATTTCAAAGGGATGATCCCTTCTGAAGGAACGGGATCCATAGCAAACGCACCGGCGTTGTTGATATAGCTCGTTTCAAAAAGGCGCAGTAAACCGAAGAATCTGCTTGGCTGTTTTTTCTCTTGTACGCCAATGATGCGATTCAGGCTTGACATTGTTGTGACGAGCAGTGCCAGCCACAACGTACTTCCTAATAATCCAAGCTCGGCAAGACAGAGAACGAAAGAATTGTGCGCGGTGATCTCATACAAGTCCGTGAAGCCATTGAACCCAATCCCTAGCAACGGGGCGCTTTTGAACATCTCAAGCCCATTGGCCCAGGCCTCCAGCCGATCCGCACCGTCAGCCGCAGAGATTCCCCGGCCCCCCGTAAAGTCAAGGGCTAGCATGCCAAAGATGAATACGGCCGCCAGAGCCACAGACGGGGCTGTTCCGAGTTTTTTTCGAGCCGCCATAAGCGCGACGGCGGCCAGCGCGACCAATCCGCCACGGGAATGTGTCAGATACGTTGTCCACAACATCAATGCTGCAGGCACTAGCACGAGAAAGAAATTGGCAACCACGCGTCCCCGCCGCCAGGCGATAAAGACGAGCGGCAGAGCGATTAGTAGAATTTGAGCAAGATCATTCGGATCACTCAAGAAACCAGCGCCGCGTATTCGCGTCAATTGCCCGATTACGTCGTCCTGCGGGGAGGAAATTTTAGTCTGTAAGATGAACATCTCGCCTTGAAAGCCCGCGTAATATCCGAATAATGCCTCCACGGCAACGATAAGGCAGGATGCGACTGCTGCTAACGTCGCAATCTTCAGCCTTCGAATTGTCGTTACGTTTGCAACGATGAAGAAAAAAACCACTGCACTCGGCAAGAAAATACGCCAACTCTCGAGGGCCCCGCCGAGCCATCCATTGGCCACCTGCGACAAAGCGATTGCGACAACCAACCCGAGCAGGAGAAATGTCTGCACCGATGATTTCCAATGCCGGTAGGCCGACATCATGGGCAAAGAAGCTAAGGCCGTCATCCCTGCGAGGTATGCCAATGCGTGATAGCTGGCCCACTCCTTTCCGAATTGCTCCGGTGAAATAATCGTAACAACGATGTAAAGAATAGTGAGTGCGAATCCCATGATCATGCGGCAACGTCAATCGGCCAGTTCAGTCAAACTAGACCGATCGCGAGTCTTGTAACACCTTGTCCTAAACAATCGGAGCCGACTATTGCACTGAAGGTAGAGCGGACCTCACCTGGCACCACGTCCGAGAAGTACAATCTTGATCGTGTTCAATATGATCAGTAGGTCCAGCCCCGCTGAGGCGTTCTTAACGTAGTAGAGGTCATAACGGAGTTTTTCCTTGGCGTCTTCGACGGAGCTTCCATACTTATAGAGGACTTGGGCCCACCCGGTAATCCCAGGACGAACCGAGTGCCGCAAGTGGTAGTAAGGAATTTTTTGATTAAGTTCTGCCACGAACTCAGGCCGCTCCGGACGCGGGCCTACAAGGCTCATATCGCCTTTCAAGACATTCCATAACTGCGGAATCTCATCCATGCGCGTTTTGCGGAGAAAACTGCCCACCCGCGTGATTCGAGGATCGTCGTCCCTGGCCCAGGTTGGCCCCGAATCCGCCTCGGCGTCGGAATGCATCGTGCGAAATTTGTAGCAACGAAAAACCACCCCTTCGCGCCCCACGCGATTCTGCCGGTACAAAATTTTCCCCGGAGAACTAATCTTGATCGCTAGAACGACGAACGGAAGCAGAGGCAAACTAAGCAGCAATCCAATGGTCGAGGTCACCAGGGAAGCGACCCGCTTGTAAACCAAGAACAGGCGTGAGGAATAGCAGCCTGGCGAGAATAGCAGCCAGCTCAATCGGATGGATTCGATTGGAACTTTTCCAGTAATCGACTCGTAGACATCATTTCCATCTTGCACTTGCACGCCATGATTCTTCAACGACAGCAATGAGTTAACCGGCAGCATCCCGCGGCGTTCATCCATCGCCACGACGATGCGGTCTATGCCGCGGACCTCACGGTCGAGCGAAAGGGCCTCACAATAGCTTGTCTGCGCAAGAATGTTTGGCGTCTCACCGCGTTCTTTATTGCTAGGGTAATTTTCGTTTCCTAGCCGTGGCGAGCGGCCCGCGACACGAATACCCAACTCGGGTCGAGTTTCGATCTCATGTAAGAGAGATTTGGCCAGCGGACCATCGCCCAGAATCACCACTCGTTCAGCAAGTCGTTGCGTGCTATTCAGGGCCGAAAACAGCCTGCGCCACAGCAGCAGCAATAGCCCAGCGAACAGGAAACCGAGATGAAAAATTCCCCGCCCCAATTTCACCGGCGGGTATAGGTAGTAGAGGAGGCCCAAAACGATGTACGCGACGCCCATCACTTGGATTAAACGGACAAGTGCCTCGCGCCGATTGCTTACAATCGCGGAATCATAAAGATCGAAGTAATACATGCAAGTCAGAAAGGCAACCGCTACGAATAGAATCTTCAGGGAGCCGTACTGATACGTGAGCATGACTCCTGCTTCCCCTGCGCCCAGCCGCGCCAGCGCCGAGACCACAAGAGCCAGAGAGATCAAGCAGGCTTCTGAAATCCCCAGGAGAAGCGTACGCGTGGGGATATAGGTATGCAGGAAACGGATCAAGAAACACTCCAGGCTACGGGAGAGATGCGGGAGACGATGCTTTCGCGCCGCGCTAACGAAAACAATCTACTGGTGATTCTTATTGCGCCGTCGCCGAACGATGGCTCCGCCAATCAACAGTGCCGTGCCGAATAACAGCGCCGTGACCGGTTCCGGAACAGGGGCTGGCCCCGGATCGATGGGAGGGTTCGGGGGATTGAAAGCTTGTAGTGGATCATTCTTCGGGCAGCCGCAGCTCAATAGGGCTGCGAACAGAGTAAGGCCAAGGATCCAATGCCTCGGACGCATCCTCGAACCCTGTCTTGGAAAGGTCCAATTAAGAAGGGGAGTTAAGAACCGGTTTATGTTTCTCATGGGCATACCATCCTGATATCTGAAATAACTTCGAATTGAGTCTGAAACTTACTTGTGGATCGAACTCGGGAAGAAGTTGAGGGTCGTTGCATCCAGGGGGAAAGCTTTCACACTGGGTGATCCGCGTAAATGTGGGTTACCTGGTACATCCAGCCTGACTAGCGGGTCAATCTGGTAGATATTTGGCGATCTGCGGATACACGTGACGCGCGAACTCCGCAGCGCGCGCTTGAGAGGCTGCTTCTCCATCCGCTGCAGTTGTCCAGATGCGGACCATTGCCCCATTGGTCGGTCTGCTGTTCAAGCCATCGGCAATGAGCAAGAACTTAGCCAAGTATTCGCTGGCAACGATCCGTCCATGCGACTGATACCAATAGAGCACCATATTTCGTCTCGTCCCCTGTGCCACCAGGTATCCGTTCACAAGAACAGGAACTCCGCTCTCTGAACCGATCTGGACACGGCTGGAATGGACCGTCTCCCATCCGGAGCCCGGAAGACAGTTTTTGGGAGAGTGTATTCTGTCCCCGGAACGTTGGTCTTTGTAATAGCCGACATAGAGCTCAATCGGAGGCGTGCTGCCAAGATACACGCGGTTGATATAGTCATCCGCACCGACTGCGCGCACGACCTGCGTCTCGAACGGACGATCCTCACTGTGTGAAAGTCCAATGTCCGGCGGAAATTCACGCAACGGCCAATGCGGCGCGGCGGCAATCTTCGGTCTAAAGCTATGCGTCGCGAAGATTCCTCCTGCAAGAACCATCGCGGCCACGGAGACCCTTAGATAAGTCATAGGGAGACCGGTATGGAATTCTGCTGCCTCAAGTGCAGGCTAAGAATTTTATGGATAAGTAGGATCGAAACAACCGCCAGCGCGAAAAAACCAAGGCCAAGAGCCACATGCACCACGCCGGAATCCACGCTCGGCCCGAAGAAGTAACTCAGCACACCCGTCGCGACAAGACGGAGACCGTTGGTCGCGATCGCGATCGGAATGCTCGCGATCGCCAAGACGCCGCGTTTCCACTTATTCTGCTCGGCCAAGTATCCGTAGGCGACCGCTGCGGCCACCAGTGAAAGTAGCGAGCGGATGCCGCTGCAAGCTTCGACCACATTGAGCGTGCAGTTCGGTAGAAAAAGTAGATTGCCCTGTCGCACGGTGTGAATCCCGAGTGCGACCAGACCGGTCGCACCCAAGCGAGATGCCCACAACTCAAGAGGAAGTGTCAGCTGGTAATAAACGATTGCCGGCAAGGGGATCATAAACAACAGGTACGCGATCGGAAATGCAATTGACCGCAGCACCTGACGACCACCCAGAAACAGGACGATCCCCGCAATCAAGATCACCAGCGACAGCCGTGCCATGAACAGCTCAGCACCAAGCATCCCGAAAACCCGCAACACGATGCCGAATAACATGAGCGCAAGGCCGAAGTTATTCGGGTGGAATGGCAGCGCGCGCCACTGATTGCGCTCGCTCCACAGAACATATCCCGAGAATACTGGAACAAAAAATCCGTGACCATAATTTGGATCGTTCCACCATTGCCGCGCCAGCGAACTGAGTACTGGCGCATACATGATCACAATCAATGTCAGTAGGGACAACCCGGCGAACCATGTACCAGTCCTTGAGATTTCCGCGGACGGGTTTTCTTCCCAAGTTATGTTGCCCAGCGTCCTCTCACCATTCCCCTGGATTCTTCCGGACGCTGCCCTCTGGCGGTCGGGAGGGAGCAAACCACCTACCACACCTAGCCACACGAGATACTTAAAAAGCGGGAATATTGAGTACGCCATGCAAATCGGCCTGTCCGACAATCTAAAACGAATCCTAAGTAAATCTACTTACAGAGATCGGTGAGGCGCCTCTTTGCGGTTTATTTGGCCGTTTACAATGCGGCCGTGCACGGGTACGGCGAGGAAGCTTAGATTTATCGGCCAAAGAGACGGTCTCTCGAAGACCTCTGGGCTATTGCGCTTTTTTTGATCCGTTGTCTCCGTACTTTCGGGCGCCATAATATTGGCCTTCGTAATCTATCTGGTCGAATTCGGAAGCCTCATTGACCACTACACCAATCAGCTTCGGGTGGTCGAGAGACTGCAACCCGCTTTTCAGGGCCTTGAGCGGCGCCACACCTTCCCGGACGACAAGGAGAGTGCCGTCCACCAATCGCGACCAGAGGTTGGCATCGATGACCGGTAACATGGGAGTCGAATCGACGACGATCCAGTCAAATCGGCCCGCCAACTGCGCGAAGGCTTCCGCAAGTTGTGCTGAACGCAGAATTTCTGAAGGCCGGTCGCAGACCGTTCCAGCAGGGAGAAGCCATAGGTCCGACCCATTGAACCGGACTAGGTAACGTGCAATGTCCTGCTCGCGTCCGACCCACCAGTCGCTGAGTCCTTGCAATTTCAATTCCTTCAATCCAAACATGGATGCCAACATCGGCCGGTGCAAATCCCCTTCAATCAGCAATGTCTTTGCTCCGGAGTACTTGGCAAGCGTCACCGCCAGATTCGCAGCGACGAACGTTTTTCCTTCGTTGATTACGCTACTGGTCACTTGCAAGCTGCTCAGCTCGTGTTGCTTGCGCATATGATCCAACCGAACGGCAAGCGCTCTAAATTTCTCGGCGCCAAGACTATTCGGGGCAGACCACGCCACTAAACGAGATATCGGTCGAGGCTGTACCATGACTGAACGAGTCTTTTCGGCCTCGCACACCTGCCGGGGCTCAGCAGATCCTCTCGATCCGTTTCCCCTTGGCATGCCATTGCCCGGCCATTCCGCCGTTTCTGCGGACTCAGGTGGAACGAAATCCGGCGGAGTCATGTTTGGCAGAACCGTTTCTGACTGGGTCTGTGGACTTTTGGCTCTGCTGAAACCATCAAATAGTCGGCTCATTTGTTTTCCGTTCCTCATTCAGAGTTGCATTTTCACCAAGGAATACCGCTGCCCATGCTAGACGGCATTTCCCTTTGGCATCGTGCGAAGAATTCTTCGCCTTGAGGCCATACCATTCAATCTCGTCGCTGCTTACCCGTTGTAGTACGTGTAAAGATTTCCGGTGAAAATCAACAACGCCACCACCACAGCTGCGCCACATTCCATGTACTGCGTGATGAGGCGGGAATGGTCCTCTTGGGGCGTGCTCAGCCGAGGAATCCCGACCAGCATTCGAGCAGGAAGAATCCCTTCCAGATCTTTTTCTTTTCGGAAGCGCACGTCGGTTAACTCGAGAAACGTGGCGATACCCACGCCTACAACCGTCCCTAGAGCCAAACCCATAAGACTGATCAGGAAACGGTTTGGGGCCGAAGGCTTATTAGGCAACTTCGGCGGGTCGATGATGTGAAACTGCTGCCCCTGCTGCTCCTGTCCGAGGCTCGTGGCGAGCTGTGATTGTGTTTGTTTCTGAAGTAGTGAGTTGTAATTGAATTTGGCTTCATCAAATCCGCGAGAGACGATGGCCAGCTCTTGTTCTGTTTCCGGAGTCATATTCAGGCGAGCTTGATACACCGCAGTTTGTGACTCAAGATCCTTGGCATGCTGTTGCTCGTTCTGGATCTCCAATTGATTGGCCTTAAGCTGGCTTTGGAGCTGCATGACTGCAGTGGGTGCTCCACGCTGCACTCCTTCCGCAGCGGAGAGGTCAATCGTGTTGGTTGCCTTGCCAGATTGCTGATTTGAAGCGATTTCCGCTTCGGCTCGTTTCCTCAGCCCTTCTGTCTTGGCGATCTGATCCTCAAGCGCCACGATGTCTGGATGACCGTCGGTATAGCGTGTACGCAAATCCGCGATTCGGAGGCGCAGATCCTGGAGTTCCTTATCTAGTGCTTGCGTTGAGATTACAGTTGAGTCGCCACCTAGACTTGCTTGCGCCGATTGATACTGTTGGATCAACGATTCCAGATAGATCTTCTGTTGCTTTGAAGTGTCCAATGCGTGTTGAGTGCTCGCTAGTTGAGCTTGCAGGCCTGCAAGGATTTGCACGTTGCTTTGCAACTGGCCGGGCAGGTTCCCGGCGTGGGAGGCCCGGAACATTGAGACTACTTTCTCCTGTTCTTCCATTTTGGCTCGGGCGTCCGCTAGCTCTTTTTCTAGAAAGGCCGTCGTATTTTCGGAAAGTTGTCGCTGGGCCCTGACATTTTCGTTGATAAACAGCGACGTAAGCTCACTATTTACCTGCTGCGCCAGCCCCGGCGTATCCGCTGTGTAATGAATCTTAAAGGTGAAAAACTCCCCGCGGTATCCCGGCGCGCCTACGAGCTCGATCTTAATGTCTCCCCGCATCGAATCGACTGGGTCCTTGGGCTTGAAAAAGCTGCTCATGTGAGGAGGCGCTGAATAAAGCTTGAAGCGGTTTATGATGGCCTGCAGGCTGGAATGACTCAGAACCTGTTGCGTTGTGCTCTGCAGTCGATTTTGCAAATTCACATTGACGTTCTCCATCACGTATAGGTCGGACACTTTCTGCTGCTCTGCAGAAATCAACGCTTCAGACTGGTAAGTGGTTGGCAAAAACCAGCTCGCCCCCCATACCGCCAGCCACAACACAAACAGCGGCAGCAATATCCACCAGCGCCGTCGCAAGACAATGTCGAAATATTCTTCCCAGCCGCGTGGGACGCGTTCATCCAGTTTGTCAGACATTCCTAGCCTCTCTGTGAACTTCTTGGAATTCGCCTATGGGACGACACTTTTCGTCTCGGTAGGATCAACCTTTTTTGCAGTTCGGTATTACGGCAGGCCGAAAACGTCGCGCATAATTTGTGGTTTATTGGCATGCAGGTGCTCGGCGTGTTTCTCGCGCCCTCTAGTGCAATGAGATCGGCCGCAGCCCAAAAGTGATTCCCGCAGAAATTTCGTGACTAACGAAGTTGCCTCCGCAATTCGGAGTCGTGCAAGCGGTGGCATTCATGGCCTGCAGTCGTGCGCCATAACTCAGAAATAAATTGGTTGTGGGCGACATTTGATGATTGAATCGAACCGCCGCATACCAGGAGTTATAGTTTTGTGTAATCGAGGGAGCGGCAATCGGTATCAGGCTCGCGTTAGTTGCATACCCAATCGAGGCAGAGGCTCCCCATCTCGGACTCAGTGTTCGCTCTATCGTCGCTTCCACCTGCCCCGTCTGCGCCCCGAGCAGCACCCCGCTTCCTCCTGTCACGAGACGATCAAATCTGAAGGAAAGCGTCGTGCGGTCCCACTTATAATTCAACGCGCTATCGAGCGCCCAGGAGAGGTTGTTCGCGGAGCCCGTAAACACGCCTCGCAGCATTACGAGGCTCGGGCCGGCGGCAAGTTGGAAACTCAGTCTTCCAGTCACGTATCGCCCATACCCAAGCTTCACCACATTGTTCCTGGTCGTCTGAGGAAACGCGGGATAGCGGAAGTCATCGAAGGTATAGATCACCGCGATGGTGCTCTGCGGACTAACCGAGTAGTTGTAACCGGTTTGAAATAATGCGTCGGCGCTGTTGATGAAGCCCACACCAAAAAAGTTTAGCGTCCCGTAAGACCCTGAAGCAGTCCACGAAGAACGTGGGCTAAGCTTATATTCTATCTGCGAAACAGCCGTATTACTCAATCGGGGCACCATTATCGTTGGAATTGTCTGATTGGGGCCCAGCATCGGATTCAGAAAGCCCCCGGGGCCGAACGGAGAACCGCCCTTGAGAAATCCCAGACCTCCGACGCCTCCAAATCCAAAAGGCGATTCTGAGAGAAAGCTGACATCATCGCCCACCAGCAGAGACCAGCGTTGCCATTTGTAACTGTAGGAGAACTGCATGTCTTGGATAGCCGAGTTTTGATACGACGAGAAGATCCCTCCACCCGCATAGTGCATGAGCAGATCAGCCCGGTCTGTCACGCGATTCAAGTCCAGCGTAGCCAATAGATAGTTGAAATCTGTTGGCTGAACAAAACCTGCCGCGGAAGAACTCGTGGCCAGCTGCGACATTGCGCTAAAGCTCGGAACCAGGTAATTGCGGGCGGCGAATGTAGAACCCAAGGTTGGTGCCTGCACTCCACTTAGGGGCCGATCGTTCCCATCCAACTGGACTTGATCAGTTGCCGCCCCCAGGGGGGAGTTCAGAGCCAGGACGCTTGTGCTCCCGGCCGGCAAAGGTGCTAGATAAGGTGCGGCCGGTTGTTCGCGCGGATCGGTCTTTGCTGGATCGGTTTCTTGTGCCTCGAGTGCCGGCACACACAGAAACACTGCAAAGAGCAGCCAACCTGCAATGCGAACCTTAGCCATGTTGTTCCTACGGAACGACGATCGTATCGCCAGGCTTCAGCTGAATACTTTGTTGTGGCGCGCGCCCGCTAACCACTGCCTTGTAATTGATGGGGAACATTTTATTCTCGCCGTTTTCGGTGCGCATGACGTAGATCTTGCTCAACTTGGCGAATGGCGTGGGTCCTCCGGCGACCGAGAGGGCCTGCACTGCTGTCATGTCGGGCACTAGCGGATAGGCTCCTCCGCGATTTACTTGACCTAGAATGTAAATCCGCTGGCTGCTCATCTGCGCCACGATCACCGTCACCTGCGGATGTACGACTGTCGCGCGCAGCTTTTCCACGATCTCAGAACCAAGCTGCGTGGGAGTCAAACCCGCGGCCTGCACGTCGTTCAGCAATGGCAGCGAAATCTTGCCATCCCTGCGTACCGGGACCGTGCGCGAGATCTCCGGCTCTTTCCATACGTCGATGATGAGGACGTCATCGGGCGCGATGAAGTAGTCGGAGCCCCCGGTAATTGGTTTCGGCGGCTGCGAACTGGTATTTCTCGCGGCAAGGACCTTGGTATTGTCACCGTTGGCGTTGTTTTGACTCGGCCCTTGGGCCCTCACCGAAATCGAAAAGGCGACTAGCAATAGTGCCGCCGACAAATATATCCACTTTCTCATGGCGTCCTCACTTGCAAATCTCGCATCAACTCAGAGGTTTGCATTCTCATCTGTTTCAATTTGTCTGGCATTGCCGTACCGAAATTCTCCCAATTCTTCGTTAGACTCGAACCCAAACTTTCCCGCTTACACGCAGATGATCCGCAGCGTTTGGCGTTCTCATCCCATTCCTATCACCGCGCCCATGAGCGCTGCACACGCTCGGTGGCTAGGCCTCTTACCTTTGAGCGAGTGCGCTAGCCTCCGAATCTCGGGTGCGCCGCAAACCGAATCCCTGTCCGATATGGGAGTCTCTCAGCCGCGGTACGCTTACTTCCTCAACTTGGAAAGCTGAAACTTCGATGGCGGCTGCCGTCCCCAATATCTCCACGGTTAGCACCAGCCGAGAAACACTCTTCTTGCGCACCAGGATCCCTTCGATCCCTGCCAGGGGGCCGCATTTGACCCTCACCCGGTTTCCGCATTTAAGAAAGGGATGCGCTTCGACCCGGGTACCGCTTTCGATAACCCGTTGTATCGCCTCGATCTCGACATTAGGAATCGCGGCCGGCTGGCCCCCACTTGACACAAGACCGAATATCCCCGGTGTCGTAACGATCTGCAGCCGGCGTTCAATGTCTCCCTTGAGAAATACGTAACAGGGAAACAGCGGCAGCGAGAGCGCTTTTGTACGGTCCTTCCATTTGTGCGTGGTTGCGTATAGCGGAAGAAATGTGTTAAATCCCTTACTGGTGAGTATCTGAGCCACCATTTTTTCATGCTGATGGCGCGTGTAGATCGCATACCAAGGCGACTCAGAAACATTGTTCTCATTCGAGACCATTGGCTCAGATGGCATGAAGCTCCGCCCTGTGACTTACAGTCTCTAATCCTGTAAGCCTTTAATTTGGTTCGACTTACGGTCAACTTCTATTGCGGACTCGTTGCATTACTAAAGCTGACCGCATTTCTTGGCACATTCGAGCATTGCCAAATCTTCTGGATGATCCGACCGCGGTCTCATTCGGGACGATCCCTTCAATATTGAATCGCGAAGCCGCTCGTTAGCATTCCCCGCTCAGCGGGAGATTGCTCAACCCGCAGGACTTCTCCATCGACTTCCACCGGAAGCGTCCCGATCTCGTCTGGAATTCCTTCTAGATCTATTTTGACTAAGACGCTCGCACCGACTGGCGGACAAACAGGCGCAAACACAAACGCGCCATGCTCGCTGACGTCCCGACTGCGACCTTCGCCTTGTCGGGGCTCTCCATTCCGATTCGTCCATTGAAACGTGACCGCAGTTTGCAATAGGAATCGGAGGGTCCTTCTGGCTGGACGTGCAAGATGCAACCTTCACCCCCATAAACCTGTACAGACAAACAATGGACGCGTGACCACGGACATACAAGAGAAGGAAAGTCATCATAAAATTCCCCGAAACGTCTTGAGACACTCGCCGTCAATATTAGGTACAAATGTATCTGTCCACTTTTATACATACAGTTATCCGCACGGCTCGCCATCAGAACACTGGTAAAAAAGGAATCTGCTCACCGTTGGCAGTACCGGACAGATTCTCAGGAAAAACAAAGTCGCTGTGGTGCTTGAGCTTTCAGCTCGACGGAATGGGAGGTTCGAAAGAATGAGAACCGGCATGATATTTAACGATCGCTTCCACGGCCTCAGCCTTTTAAGAGGTTCCACACTGGTGATGGTTCAGGGGGAGTTGGAACAGATAAAGGAAGCTCGCTCAGGGGGACGTCTTGATCAGACTCGCCTTGCGGATTCGGGCTGATTTGTGCCTTCAACCAAAGCCTCCGTCGGAGCCAATGCACTGTGCTGCTCAAGGCCTTCTCTCCGGTCGATCGCGTATAGAGCCAGCTCAAGTCGATTCGAAGTCCCCACTTTGTTGAAGATCCTGAACAAATAGTTCCGGACAGTGTGCTCGCTCAGCTTCAGTTCATGGGAAATATCACGATTGGTCATACCTTCGGCTACCAGGTGGACGACGCCTTGTTCCCTTTTTGTAAGCACTCCCGTTCGCAATGAAATCGATTTGGTATGTACAGCCGGGCCTAGGGCATCGATCACAAAATGCAATTCCTTGCTGCTAGCCCAAACTTGCCCCTTGTGCACTGCGTGGATGCACTTGCATAGCAAATCAGACGATTGATCCCTGGAGAATATTCCGCTCGCTCCAGCTCGGAATGCTTCCACCACCATGGTAGGTTTGGTCGAATCCAGAATTATGATGACACTGGGCTTGGAGCGTGCAGCCGTAATCTCTCGGGTCACATCGAAACCAGCCAATGCTTCTTCCCCGAGACGAGCACCTATAACTGCAACGTCGGCATCGTTCTCTTCGAGCCCTTCGCGAATTCCGACCGCATCAGTCGCATAGCCAACGACCTTGGTCCGATAGCGGCCTCGTCGTAATGACGCGGCTATCAGCTGGCAGCTCATTCTACTGCCGTCGGCAATAAAGACTTTCACCGTGCCACCATGTCCTGGGGATTTCGGCAATTCTTTGCTCCTTCAAGTTGTGCCCGCGGTCCCGAGACTTCTACCCAATTTCAACTCGTCGAAAAACTTAAGATCTCCAGCCCTGCCCGTTGTGTCGCAAGGGGCAAAATATATCGATCCGCCTGAACTAATGACCGTACTGCTCGGTCTTCCGGACAATGTTGCTCTGGCTAAAATGTCCAGTACCATATTCTTGGTACTTTCTAAGGCGCACGCTGTTCCATTCTATACACCACTTCGAGAAACCTCTTGAGAGCGGGGACATGCCATAGCACGCCAACATCGCAATCAACGCGCTCGATCTCCTTCTTGTTGTCCACTGAAGCTCCCGTCAATACCAGCAGGGAAAGAACCAGGAATGCGCCAGACCTTTTCAAACATGCTCCTTTGCCAACAGGAGAAGGGCTAAGCCGGAAATCGCTGTCGCCGCCGACTTACCGCGCCGTTCCGCGGACTGGCGAAGCTCGCAGCAACGGCATGAACAGCGCGCGCTCGACAGTGTGCAAAGCCCTCTCCACGGCCGTCAACTGTAACTATTAACAGTTCGCTCAGCGCTGACCAGCCGCCGCTTCCTGCGATCCGAAGCGGCCGCCGCTGAGAGCGCCACGACGTTTTTCAAGCGTGGTGGAAGGAGTGCGCGTCGGAGGAAGATGAATGAATCGGCATACCTTCTCCGCAGCAATCATCATGCAAGAGACGGAGACACATCGAGACAGATTACGTTTGGCTTACTTTTTCAGTGATGCGCAAGCTGCGCCCATTGGCGAATAGCAGGGCTCAACCGGCTACGTCTCTTCTGGCGCAGCGAGACTATTCACGACTCGGCGAACGCCTTCGACGGATTTCGCGGTCTTTTCCGCCAGTAGTTTTTCCGCGCGGGACAAAACCGTGCCGGTCAGAGTAACGACACCATTATCGGCGTGGACTTGCATGGTCTTCAGGGGAATTGCCTTAGTGGAGTAGAGTTCAAACTCCACGCGGCGCGCCAGCTTGTCGTCAGCACTCTCCGGCACCGCTTGGGCATCGGTCACATTCAGATTATCCGTCAGACCCAGGACGCCCGGAACCTGCCATGCGACTTGCTCGGCCGTATATTTCTGATTCCTGGTCTGGACTGTTCCATTGAGGGCCACTGTTCGGTTCTTTACTTCCGTGGCGATGTGGTTTTCTGCCAAATCAGCATTTTTCGAGATAGCATCGGTGAGAAGAGTTTGGATTTCCAGATCTGCCACTCGCTCTCCGAGGTGCTCCCTATCCGGATTGCGCTCGATGGCAGGGTTGACGGCCAGATTGTTGTGCACTTGTTTGACGCTCGACGTATCCTGAGCGATTGCACCGGCGACGCTCTTGACTTGCTCCGAAGGCACCTGGCCCTCCAGGGTAACTTCGCCCTGGATTGTCTTCACTTTGATGTCGAAGGGAGACGCGTTTTTGGACAAGAGTAAGGCCGTGCGCACCCTGGATGTTGTCGCCGCATCTTGCGTCGATTCCTTGATCGAGGAAAATGCGTTCTGAACGGACGAATTTCGTGTGGAGATAAAATAGATCACGCCCACGATGAGCACTAGGAGAACGAGGACGAAAATAGTCCTGCCGGAACCTCTTTGACCGTTTCTAGATAATTTCAACTTTTCCTCCTCGGACACTTCTTTGGACGCGTCCTGTCGTCATTCCGCGAACCACCGACCTATCAGAATAGAAGAGACGGCGGGAGTGTGTCTGTCCGTTCTAGGACACATTTATATTCATCGGGCAACTTACTGCTGTGGTGCTGTGGCCAATACGGAAAAGCCGAAGCGATCTTGGAGAAATGGCTCAAGACGTAATAATCATTCCTAGCGCTGCTGCAGTCATGACACCGAAGGTGACCCAGCCTAAATACTTGAGTGACGGCGAATTCACGCGCTTGCCCATTACTTCCTGGCTGCTGGTCAGGAGGATAACCAGCAGGATCAGGGGCGGGGCCAGGAGGCGTGCAAGAGTCGCGGCTGAGTCAGATTCCTCTGGCTGTTATCCGACAGGGTCCTTCTGACGCGTTGCCTTTACAGCAGATAGAATCCCAATGCCCAAGAGTACGATCGCGCCAACCGCGATCCAGTGTGCGGGCATATGCACCAGGTACGCGCCATAAATCAGCCCGCCGATCAAGATTGCAAAACCCATCGCGTAAAGTCCAAATGACATAGCAACTCCTCAATTCTTTTTGCGAGGAAACGGCTCTCAGCATTAAGTTCGGCGACCAGGTTGTAGCTCTTAGTCGATTCCCGGCCCAATTCTATAGAGTCGTCAAGCCAGTAACGCCGTTACGGTTTCTCGATGACTTTTTCCACCTGCCCGATTTTCTTTTGGACCTTCCCGGCTATCTTTTCACTGGTGCCTTCATCTTCCAATTCGGGATCGTTCGTTAGCTGGCCTACCTTTTCCTTAATTTTGCCCTTAACTTCGTGAACCTTGCCTTCGATCTCATCCTCAGTACTTTGCTTCATCATGTGGCCTCCTCAAAGGGATTTGACTTCCGTCACTTGCTAGCCGTTCATCGGCTTCGCCCTGCTCTATGATGCAAGGGACAGCGACAGATATCTGTTCACATCGGGACACATTTACACTTGGCTTACTTTTTCAGGGATGGGAAAGCTGCTGACGTCGGTGAATAGCAAGGTTCAACCGGCTGTCACATTGCGCCATTCGAATGTTAAATCAGTCGTGCAGGACAACACTCAGGAGAGACTTGTTGACGTGGATCTCGCCGTTGTACTTGATGAAGCCCAGTTTTCTGAATTTGTTCATGAAAAAATTGACCCGGGACCGCGTTGTGCCAATCATTTCCGCCAGCATCTCTTGCGATACTTTGGAAAGCACTTTTTGAGGTTGGCCCGGCGCGCCATAGCGAGCGAGAAGCAGCAAGGTGCGCGCCAGGCGTTTCTCGCTGGAGTTGAAGAGTTGGTCGATCAGGTCCGCTTCCACTCGGATGTTTCGTGCCAGCATATAGGCGATGAAGCGGTCGGAGAACTCGTGTTCCCTGTGGAGCACGCGAAGCATTTCGTCTTTTTCAATGACGAGCACGGTGGTAGGTGCAATGGCTGTCGCAGTCGCCATGCAAATGGATTGGCCCGCAAGGCACCCTTCTCCAAAAAAATCTCCCGGTCCCAGGATCGTCACTACGGCTTCTTTGCCAGTCTCATTTACTACGGTAAGCTTCACACCGCCTTCCTGAATGTACATAACATTCTTGGCTGTGTCGCCCTGCGCGAAGACAGTTTCTTTTCCTCGAAACTTGCTAACTTTTCTCCCCAGGCCGGCCGAGTCGAGAAACGCTTGCACATCGAACGCAGGGCTTCTCGAATTCGCTTTTTTGGCGGAAGGAGTGACAGGAACGGGGACGCGTCGAGCTGCGGCAGACACCATAGCTCAGAATAGCATGAAACTTCGCCGATTGTTCAATATTGTACAATTTATATCGAAAGGAATAGGTTCCCTAAAATGCTGCCCAAGCTCACCAAGCTCTTGGTATTCAACGAATTACTGGTGGCTCCTATCGGCTTCGCAGAATTTTCCTCAACGACTGGTGCACTTCCAGTCCGCCATCGTAGTTTATATATCCCTGCCTCCTGAATTGATTCATGAAGAAATTGACTCGTGGGCGCGTGGTGCCAACCATTTCGGCCAGAACCTGGTGACTTACAATGGGAATTTCGACAACGGATGGCCCTCTCTTATCCAAGTGCGCGAGCCGCAAAAGTACGCGCGCCAGACGTTGCTTGGCAGAAGAAGTCAGTAACTCCGAAACATGATCCTTGTATTTCTGGACGCTGGCCAGCAGGTAGGTCACCAGGGCATTTGACGCTTTAGTCTTTTTGCGAAGGATTTGGAGCATCTTTTTTTTCTGGATGGTACGTATGGAGCTGGCGGTCAATGTAACGGCCGTAGACATACGAAGGGGATAGCCTGCCAAACAAAGCTCGCCAAAGAAATCACCGACCCCCAGGATGGCGGTCACTGCTGATGGCTGGACTTTCGTTTTGGTAGTGAGCCGCACCCCTCCCTCCTGAATGTAAAAGAGCGTGTAAGCAGGCGTGCCTTGCTTATAGATGTTCTGCTTGTCCCGGTAACGCGAGACGGTGCCCCCCAGGCTAGCTCCTGAAGAGAAACCATCAAGTAGGCCGGTCGTCTTTTTCGTGCGATTCATAGATCGCTCCATTCCTGAAGGGCGCAAAACGTGCGTGAATGCGAGAACGAAACCATCGTGTCAGTTTGACAAATTCGCCCAAATTCGACTGTCCAAAAACGGACACTTGCCGCATAACAGTCCCGAAACGAACTCACCTGAGACCACATCAATCACAATTTGCCGGGCAGCGGCAAATTCCGGGGACTAATCCGAAGGTGGGTTCACTCCTATGAGAAGAGACCGGCTCAAGCGACTGGCAAGCTGATGACGTGCGGACCGCAATCTGGCTTTTACGGTGTTTACTCGTAGGCTCAAAATCTTAGCTGTTTCGGCGGTCTTGTGCCCTTGCACGACACGCAATACAAATACGGTGCGAAGAATTGGGGAGAGCTCGTCTATGTGGTCATTGATAATCTCTCGAATTTCCAAGCGGCCAAAGAGTTGCTCCGGTGTGGGGCCCTTGGAGACCAACCGCTCTGTGATCGGGAGTTCATCCCTACTGAGTGGTTCCTCCACCGTTGTCGTGGGACGCGCCGCCAGACTGCGGCGCCGCATGAGAGCGGCGTTTATTACGACTCGCGTGAGCCATGTCGAGAATTGAGAACGGCCTTCAAAGTTTTTCAGGTTTCGAAAGGCGCTAAGCAGACCATCCTGCAGGGCATCTTCTGCGTCTTCGGGGTTTCTCAAGACGCCCAGGGCGGAATGAAAGAGTGATTTGTGATGCCGCTGGAAGAGTGTGTTAAGCGCTTGTAGTTCGCCGTGCTGGCCAGCCCGTATTAACCTTGTGTCGCTGATTTTCTTGCAGGGCACAACCTGGGTCGCCACTATCGTTTCCGTCCGACATAAAAGTAGAGTCGGCGAATTGCGTTCCTGGTTGGCCACGCGGCCTTTCCGGACCACCCGCCAAAAGGAGCCGAACAAACGAAGGGAAGTCTGTCGCTTGGAATTTGTCCGTTCACTTCTGTGCACCCCAAAATTCGATCTCGCGCGACGTCTTTGGAACAACAGGTGAAACCATATTGCCTGTGGTATGCACCGCAGGATGTACAAAATTGGACAGGGGGCGGCTACACAAAGCAGAAGTTCAACTGATTGATTTGGCAGGTCTTGCAAGAAAAATGGAGCCGAGAGTGGGAGTTGAACCCACGGAGTATGTTGTTGGATTCACGCCTCTTTCTCCTCACCATGTATAATGGTTAGTCAAAGTATTTGGCACGTTTTGTTCAGAGGTTGTTCACAAGTGGCCCCGCGAGAGTTTGCGCGACGAGTTGCGGCTCTCCAGTCGCCTACGGCTCCCTGCGCGCCGCAACTCGAAGGACCGGTAGGCAAGAGTCATGAGTCGGAGAATTTGGTGTCGTATGATCCCAAGCGAGGAGCTAGGCGGCAAATCAGAACTACCGTGTGACCGGATCTGACTTCCTCACAAGCCTCTTGCGTCCTAGTCAGAAGCTTGGGCTGGTCGTGGTACCAGGCGGAGTGATTTTCGCGATATCGTTGTTGATGTTATCGAACACATCCTTCGCAATCACTTGCCTCGCCTTGTTGTCCGCATACCAGCATTGTCCAGTATTGGGACTGGCAACGGGGCTGCCGTTTGTCTTCGAGGAGTAGTTCGCGTAGCTCAGGAGCTGGAGAACAGTCGTACCCCGGTACGAGGTCGTGATCCCAAATTCCGATCTGGCATCTTCAAACGTCCCGCTGCAGCTTCCCCCGCTACTCCCATCCGCCATGGAACAGACCGACGACAGGTCAATCGCGACTCCTCCCAGTGCCGGTGTGCTGGACCCCAGCCCGTTGTAGGCGCCTACCTGCTTGCCACCTAAGCCAGACGTACTGAAGTACACGTCGAGAGCGGTCGCCAGCATCTGGGCTCTAAGCATCGCGTTGCAAGTGCTCCCCGAACAACTGGCTGCATTGATGATGGCAGACACGTACGCCGCCTCACTTGCGCATGTCGTGGCCGTGTCATCTTTAAATGGGTTGAAGCCGGTCAGGAACTTCATTAACGACGTTCCCCCGCTGGGGTTGCAGAAGTACGTGATGATCTTCTGCCCGTTCGGATTCTTCCAGAAGCCCATAGACAACGCCCCTGTGCTGTTGCCTGTGATGGTGAGCGTTCCGGTAAGGTAGGTAAACGAGTAGTTTTTCGCGGCGCCGCCCGAACATGTGATGGGATAGCTGCCGATCGGGCTCGTCGTCGTTGCCGTGGTGGTACAAGTGGGATTTGAATTAAACACAGTGCTATTCTCGCCGTTTACAAACCCCGTTGCGCTCCAGGTCAGTGTGGGGTTCGCCGTGCCAAACACCTTCGTGACGTTGTTAGCAGTAATCGTCAGCTTGGCTGGGTTAATCACAAACGTGCCACTGCTCGAACCCGTGTAATTCGGGTTGCTAACCGTCGCTGCCACCGCATAACTGCCGGTGCTGGTGTCCGGGGCTCCTGTCCAAGCGATTGCCAGACCGCTGGGTACCGTCGCCGCCGTCGGAGTCAATGCGACTCCGGCGTACGTCTGCGTCAGGTTGCTCAGCGTCACCGCGGCGGTTGCCTTGTTGATGGTGAACGTAGCCGTTGCATAGGTCACGCTGTAGCTAGCTAAAGCAGCGCCGCTGGCCGATGGCATGATGGTATACGTGCCGACGTTTTCGCCCGGCGCGCGCGTGGCACTCAGCATGACGGTCGCCGCATCGGCAGCAGTGAAGCCACTTTCCGTGGCGGTCAGCGTTGGATCCGCACTGCCGTAGGTCTTGCTGCTCGCGGTAGCCGTCACCGTGGCAGTTGCCTTATTGATGGTGAATGTGGCCGGTGTGTAGGTCACAGAGTAGTTCGCTAGGGCTGCGCCTGTGGCCGACGGAGTGATGGTATACGTGCCGGCGCTCTCGCCTGGCGTCCGCGTCGCATTCAACGTAATCGTTGCCGCGTCAGTAGCGGTAAATCCAGTTTCTGTGGCCGTCAGTGACGGATCCGTTGTTCCGTAGGTCTTGCTGGCCGCGGCAGCCGTGACCGTGGCGCTGGCCTTGTTGATGGTGAATGTGGCCGGAGTATAGGTCACAGTGTAGTTCGCCAGGGCTGTGCCTGTGGCAGACGGTGTGATGGTATACGCACCGGCGCTCTCGCCCGGAGCGCGTGTGGCATTCAACGTAATCGTTGCCGCATCGGCAGCGGTAAATCCAGTCTCTGTAGCCGTCAGTGCCGGATCCGTTGTTCCGTAGGTTTTGCCGGCTGCGGAAGCCGTGACCGTGGCGGTTGCCTTGTTGATGGTAAATGTGGCCGAAACATAAGTCACTTTGTAGTTCGCCAGGGCTGCACCGCTCGCTGACGGCGTGATCGCGTAAGTACCAGCGCTCTCACCCGAAGCGCGCGTTGCACTCAACGCAATTGTTGCTGCGTCGGCACTGATAAACCCGGTTTCGGTCGCAGTCAATGCCGGGTCCGTGGAACCGTAAGTCTTGCTAGCAGCATTCGCGGTCACCGTGGCTGGTGCCTGGTTGACTACCAGTGTCGCCTGCGTTGAAGAACCGAGGAAGTTGCCTTGAGTTGCAAAACTAGCCGTCAGTGTGTGGTTGCCCGCCGACAAGATGCCAAGGCTGAAAGCGGCTGATCCATTGGAGAGTGACATCGTCGAAGCCGCTCCGCCGTCGACGCTGAGCGTTACGTTTCCGGGCACCGTTCCGACCGGGGACAAAACGGCAACCGTCACGCTTGCCGCGGTCCCGTACGTCACACTGGAAGGAACCACGGATTCACTCGTCGTCGTAGTAGCGGGCGTGACTGTAACGGTTCCGGCCACATACGTAAACGCGTAGTTGGGATCCACTGCACCAAAGCAAGAGCTGCCGTATGTTCCCACCGCGCTGGCGCTGGTAGCAGTCGCGGTGCACGTGGGGGCGGTGGTCAAACTGGCCGCTGTTTCCCCATTCACAAAACCACTGTAGCCCGGTGTCACGGAAAACACGGGACCGCCGTAGACCAACGAACCGCTGCTGGCCGTAATTGTCAGCTGTGCCGGAATCACGGTCACCGTCCCCAACACCGTAGAAGCCAGGAAACTGCCCTGGGCTGGATAATTCGCGGACAGCGAGTGGCTGCCCGCGCCAAGAACGCCCAGATTAAACGTTGCCGAACCGTTTGAAAGCGATGCGCCGACCGATGCCCCGCCGTCAACACTCAGCGTCACATTGCCGGTCACATTCACGCCCGCAGCACTGGCGGAAACCGTCGCGCTGGCCGCAGTGCCATACGTGACACCAGGCGCGCCAATGGATAAGTTCACGGGGCTGCCTACTACGGATTGAATTACTGGCGGCGACGTGCTAGTTACGAAGTTCGCGTCGCCAGCATAAATCGCTGTGAGGGTGTGACTCCCGGGGGACAATGAGGAAGTCGTGAACGTAGCCACCGCGCTGCCGTTCAGCGTGCCCGTTCCCAGCGGCGTTGTTCCATCCAGGAAGGTAACTGTTCCTGTCGGTAATCCGGTGCCGGGGGCCACGGCAGCGACTGGTGCCGTCAGGTTCACCGCTTGCCCGAGTGTGGACGGATTGGGAGAAGAAGTTAAAGCCGTCGCGCTTGCTGCCTGGTTTACGACTTGGATTAAAACAGGCGAAGTGCTCGCGGCGAAATTGCTGTCGCCGCTGTAAGAAGCGGTGATGTTGTGACTGCCAACACTCAGGCTGGAAGTGCTGAAGATGATGGAGCCGGACGAGAGGGCAACGGTCCCCAATGCGGTTGACCCGTCGTATATCGTCACGCTGCCTGTAAAGGGTGACGAGGAGTTGGCGCACGAACTCAAGCTGACAGTGAAGCTCACCAGCTGTCCGTAGACAGATGGACTCAGTGAGGAAATGACGCTTGCGCTCGTAGGTGCGGCGGAGGCTGCCGCTGCCGGGATGGGAGTGAGAAGATAGCCGTGCTCGTGCTGGTTTGGATCCACTCCGACGCCGACGATTTGTCCGTTGTCATTAATGGCAAACGCGGCCTCAAGCCTCCAGTGCCCTCCGCATACTGGGCCCGGGGCGATCAAGGTAGCGAGATCATACATGGCGCCGTCAGTGTAAAGGAACGCACGTGCGCCACCGCTGAAAATCACCGCGTTTTCGTTTCCCGCCGAGATGCCGACAACCTGGCCTTTTGAGTTGATCCCCCAAGCGGAACTGTTGTTGTCGGTGACATTCGCGGCAGCGCCAAACAACGGGTCGATTCCGGGAATGGTGCCCAAATCCTGAAGGGTCCCGTTTTGCCAGAGGAAGGCGTGAACGATCGAGTAGTATAGATTCGGGTCGAGCTGCGAATAGCCAACGGCCGCGCCCTGGCTGTTGATTGCGTTTGCCTGATCGTTGGTATACCTGCCAAGGGTCCCGAGGTCGGTGGGCTGGCCGTTACCATCCCACATGACTGCGTGCTTGTAGCCAAAGACCTGAGGGCCATAGCCCCAGCCAGCGGCTTGCCCGGAATCGTTGATAGCCAGAGCCTCCCCCTGGCAGAAGGAAAACGGACAGGGTAGTGACCCCAAGAACGTTTGGCCCGCCGCGGTTCCTCCCTTCCAGATCACGGGCTGATATCCTACGCCGGGGTTTGCGCGGTTTATGTAGCCCGCTACGTCGCCATTAGTGTTGATGGCAAACGCAGAGCTATAGTCGCCTGCATTCGTACTTGGATCGAGAGCCGTCATCGTCCCGTTCTGCCAGATAGAGGCACGGAGTGTGCTAAAGCCGTTATTCACACAAATGTCGGCTGCCACGGCGATCTGGCCGGAGTTGTTGATCCCATAACCAAAGCCGGCGGCGCCACCCAAGGTGCCGAGTTCGGTGAACGTGCCGGTGGCCGGCGGAGGTGGACCGCTCGGATTCCACAAGAAGGCCTCGTTGGCTCCTTGCGACGCGCAGATTGGTGTCGAGACGAAGTTCTCGAAACGGAAGCCTGTCACTTGTCCAGAAGCATTGATTGCCGTCGGTCCTGAAGGGTTCGCGGTGATTGACATCGGACCCAAATCGGTAAGCGCGTAGGTAGGCGGCGGAGGTGGCGGTGGGCCAACCGCAATCGGATTCGACGTCCCGGCCGCACCAGCCGTGTCCGTCACTGTGATTGTTTGATTGCCCGCTGTATTCAGCGTGGCGGTGAAGGCTTGTGCCCCGTAAAAGGTCTGCCCATTGAACGTGAAATCCGGTGGCAGCACTGCTTGTGGATCTGTACTGGTGAAGTGCACCGTCCCCGGGTACATCAACACCGGATTGTTGGATTGATCGAGGGCTACCACCTGAAAGTTGAAGGCTGCGCCAACGGCAGACAACGCCGGCGTGGACATCACAAAATGCGTGGCTTGCGGTCCCACCACGAACGTAGCACTCGGCGGACTTGAGCTAGCGGTAAAATTCCCGTCCCCGCTGTAGCTGGCCGTTATGCTGTGATTCCCGGAGGCCAGCGCGGAGGTGTTCAGCGTAGCCGTCCCCGAATTATTCACAGCAGCCGTTCCCAGACTCGTTGTTCCATCTAAAAACGTGACTGCGCCTGTGGGCAGCCCCGCCCCCGGGGCGACCGCGCTGGCGGTGGCGGTGAGCGTAATTGGCTGGGCAAAGCCAACGTTAAAATAACTGGGAGATACAGCCAGCGTCGTCGCTGTGGCAGCCTGATTCACGACTTGAATCAGCACCGGCGAGGTGTCCGGGCCAAAATTGTTGTCGCCGCTGTAGGAAGCGGTGATGTTGTGACTTCCAACGCTCAAGGCAGAAGTGCCGAAGGCTGCGGTTCCGGACGACAGTGGAGTACTTCCCAACGTCGTTGAACCGTCGTTGAACGACGCGGTGCCCGTAGGTGTCAGGGAAGAAGCCGCGCAGGAACTCAAGGCGTCCGTGAAGTTCACCTGCTGTCCGTAAACAGATGGGTTCACTGAAGAAGCGACACTTGCCGATGTCGTTGCCGGCGGCTGCGCCATTGCTGTAGTGGGAGTGAGTAGATATCCGTGCTCCCTGCGGTCGGGCGCAATTCCTACCCCGACGATCTGGCGGTTGTCATTGATCCCGTAGGCATTTTCCAATTGCCAGCCCGTTCCACATGCCGATCCTGGTGCGATCAAGCTGGTGAGGTCATACATCGTCCCTGCGGCGTAGAGGAACGCGCGGCCCCCGGTTCCCCCGACAACGGCGCTTGCTGCTGGAGACGAAATTCCCACGACGTCGCCATTGGAGTTGATGCCCCACGCAGTACTATTGCTGTCAGTTGTGCCGCCGGAATTGAAACCGGGAATTGCACCGAGGTCCTGCCGGGAACCGTTCTGGTACAGAAACGCATGGATTTCCGTGAAACCAATCTGCGATAAAGGGAGCTGCACATAGCCGACCGCGGACCCACTATTGTTAATGGCGGTACCTAGATTATAGGACTCGCCGTTCGTACCGAGCGTACCGATATCGGTAGGCGTGCCGTTGCTATCCCACACGACCGGGTGAACAATACTGCCAGTTCCTGGGCCATAGCTCCACCCTACCACCTGCCCGTTATCGTTAATAGCCAGTGCCATGCCTGAACAAACGGCAAAATCGCAGGCCAGCATCGCCATCACAGATTTGTCCCAGGCGGTACCCGAGCCGGAAGATGCATCCGCGCCCGATTGGTTGTAGGTAAATGTTGTCGAGCTGGGGACGCTGACGATGACAAACGTGCCATTGAAAGCCGGATCGGCAACGCCGCCGATGGTCACGGAATCCCCTACAACGAAGTTGTGAGCTAGAGCGGTGGCAATGGTAACGAGGTTGCTCGATCGGATCGCGCCACCGGGAGATGCTGCAATTGCCGCGGGCTTCCAAATTACCGGGCGGGTGTAGCCAAGCGCGCTGTTCTCATAGCCGACGATCTCCCCCGCCGAATTAATCCCATAGGCGGCGCTATAAACTCCGGCATCGGGGTTAGGATCGCTGAGGTTGGTAATCACACCGTTTTGCCAAATCACGGCACGCAAAGTGTTGTAAGGTTGAGCCGCAGCAAGCTGCGCCACTCCAACGGCTTGGCCGGAATTATTAATTGCGTATCCGTAGCTGATATTGCCGCCAGGCAATGTTCCCAAGATAGTGATTACTCCGTTCTGCCAAACGAATGCGTTCTGGTAAAACCCGGATGGGGAAAGCAACGTGCCGATAGCCTGGCCGGAGGCATTCACTGAGGTAACACCGCCCGGAGGACCGATGTTCTGAACTAGCCCCAGGTCCGTAAGGTTGAAAGCGGGTGGCGGAGGAGACGTCTGTGCTGCAACTTGCGCGGCAAACAGTCCTGCCAACGCGACAACTCCAACAAGCAGCTTGCAGCTCACCAGAGTTCTGTCGGGCTGGGTCATGTTATTCCTCCTCAAGGCTTCGGTGCCCTCTCTTCCTCTTCGAAAAAAAACCCTCAATTTCTCACGAAGACGACTCGCTGCTCTTGCTTCCTAATTCAGCACAAAGTTGCCGATGGTCATGCCAGTTCCAGACCACAGAAATGCGGGGGACATGGCCGGGGTGGAAGTCGTAAATCCTGCAGGAAGGCCGGTCACAGATACGGAGTAGCTCGAGCCTGGAGTCAGGACGCTCATCGCTGCAAAGAAGTAGAAGCCGGTGATGTCGGTGGTCGCCATGGCAACGACGTTTCCGCCGGCGTCGAGAACGCTCACCACAGCACCCGCGACTCCCGCGCCGTTCCCGTCGACAACGTAGCCGGTAATGGGATCGGGAATCAGGCCCACTTTCAGGCTGTCGATGAGGCTTTGCACGTCAATCAATAGCGTGCTCACTGAATTGAAAGCTACGCCGCCTGATGAGCATGTGGTCGAAATGTGCTTACCTGCTTGAGCTTGAATTTGATTCTTCAGGGCTCCCAGAGCATTGATGGCGCTTTGTACGTCTCCGGCGCTGATGGAAGCTTGCGCCGCGTTCAGCTTGCTGGTGAGCGCGCCGGAAATACCGGAGTTGTCGATGCAGGAAGCCGCTCGCATTTTGCTGATCACCGCGGCGACGGGGCCTAGGGCAGCCGATACGATCACGCTGACGACCGTGGAATGCGTCAAGGACCCGGAAGTGCCGGTGATTGTCAACGAGAAAGTTGTCGGCGTGACGGACGGCCCGATGGTTATCGTCAGCGTCGAAGTCGCGGCACCTCCACTAGCCGGCGACACAGGGTTGGAACTAAATGAGGTAGTGACTCCAGAGGGCGCGCCAGAAGTTGTCAGCGTCACCGGAGAATTGAATCCATTGAGCGAAGTTACAGTAACTATGTCATTCTCCGACCCACCAACTTTGACGTTGATCGGGGAAGGCGCGCTAATGGAGAAGTCGGGTGCAATGACAAAGATTGGCCCGGACGTACCCGTTATGGAAGCGCTCGCCGTGTCCGTAGCGGTGATGGTTTGGTTGCCGCCGGTGACGAGTGTAGCCGAGAAAGTGTGGACGCCAGCGTCAGCAGGCGCAAATGTGTAATTCGGCGGAAGTGTGGCCTGTGGATCCGTGGAGGTGAAGTGCACAGTGCCGTTGTACGAACGCAGGATATTGTTGTTGTTATCGAGCGCCGTCACGGTGAAGTTGAATGGCGTCCCCGAGTTTACAGAGGTCGGAGCGGACACGGAGAAGTGGCCGGAGACCACGTTGACAGTGAAAGTCCCCGTGCCCAAATGGCATCCCGTTGAATCGGTCCCGGTCACGGTGAAAACATTCGGGCCAAGGGAAGGCGGAACCCCCGCAAAGCATCCCGCCGTAACAATGCTGCAAATCGACACGCCCGTACCGTTCGGGGGCGTCCAAGTGAAGTTGTATGGACTCGTGGCTCCCGCGGGAACGGACGCAAACAAAGTTACAGGATCGCCGAAGAAGGCCGTTCCGGGTCCGCTTACTTGAATGGGAGGAGCGACGACCTGTTGCGTCAGAAGGGAGGAACTGCTCGACGAGAATGCGCCATCGCCCGCATAAAAAGCCGTAATCGTATGCGTGCCGAGGGAGAGGGGCGTGTTGTAGATCGCTTCTCCGTTCGTCAAAGGCAGTGGTGCGCTTAGCGGATTCCCGCCGTTGTCGAAAAGCGTGACAAATCCAGTTGGTGTCCCGGAACCTGTGGTCGATTGCACGAACGATTCCAAACCGCTTTGCTGACAACTGCTCAGATTGTTGGTTCCGGGCAGCGTCTGGCCCGCGAACAACGACGTCTGGCTGGCAATCGGCGTCGGCTGGAAGAGTTCCGCAGAGGATAGGAAAGTAGGTGCACTGCCGTCGCCCACAGCATCGTACCCGCCAGCCACCACGACCTTAGTCGGGCCAGGCCCAAGCTCTAGAGTGGCAGTGTGACCTGAGCGCGCCGCATTCATGCTTCGCGCGGTCAGCCACGAATCTGCAACGGGGTCATAAACTTCAACGAAGTCCGTGGTTAGCGGGGAGCCGTTGCTTAGGACTACATTACCTCCGGCTACGAGGACTTGGCCGTTGGGCAGCAGCGTGGCCGTATGGTTACCGCGCGGAGTGGACAGGCTTGCAGCGGGCGTGAAGTTGTTGGTGCTCGGATCCCAAAGCTCGGCAGTTTGCAGTTGGGCAAATTCCCATCGTTCCCATCGAAGCCGCCCGCCACGAGCACTCGCCAGGAGCCGTCTGCCACGTGCACGACCGTTGCCGTCGCGTGATACCGGTTCTTCGACATGCTGCCCGTGCCCGACCAAGTGTTCGCGATGGGATCGTAAACCTCAGCATCCGAGGGACAGTTAATTGCGATTCCACCGACGTTGTAACCGAAATTGCCCCCCGCAACGAATACTCGCCCATCGGGCAAAAGCGTCGTCGCCGCGCCCACGCGTCCGCCATTCATGCTTGCGGTCTTCGACCAAGTGTTGGAGGGTGGGTCATAGATTTCTGCCGTCTGTCCACTCCAATCTCCGGCGGGCGCCAGGATTTGACCGTTCGGTAGCCGGACAAGAGTAAACTCCGCCCGGGCAGAATTCATGCTGGCCGCGGGTGTCCAGCTAAACATGTTTTCGTCAAACAATTCCGCCGTGTTTGTGCCAAAGCCTGTGCTCGCGCCGGGCCCACCCAGCGGGTTCTGAATTCCGCATGCGCCGCCTACGTTGAAACTCAAGGCGGCTGTCGTGCCGCTATATCCCCCGGCTACCAGAACGCTGGTGAGGTTTTGAAGGAGCGCGGCCCCGTGATAGGCGCGGTCCGTGGCCATATTGGGAAGACTGAACCAACCGTTTTGGCTTGGCTGGTACAAGCTTGCTACGGTGAGAGCTGACGCGGTTGGCGTAATGGCCTGCGAGTTGCCGCCTGCAACCAAAATGGTGCCATCGCCGAGCAACGTGGCGGTGTGATTTGCCTCTCCGATTCCTCCTGTCAGTGGGAGAGAAGGAAGTGGGCTCCAAAGGCCAAATAGCTGTCCCTGCTGCCCCAAAAGACCAGCGGCAAACAGGCACAAGACCAGGCCAACCAGGGTCGTGAATTGGAAAGACCGCCGCCGCGTCGTCATGGACATACTCCTCCGCAGGTCGGGGCGGGCCCGGCCGGCAACTAGCGAGAAAATCCTTCTAGACTGCGTCATGATGATCCTCCGAGAGCCTTCGCTAACCTATAATTCGAAAAAACAGACTAAACTGGCTCACGACATCCGCCATGCTCTTCGGCTATTCATTCCCGGGCGCGGCAAAGCAAACTTCTCCCGAGTAACGGAAGAACGTGCCCTTGACCAAATCAACTTCGCCGATTGCGGTCATATCTCCCGTCGCTTTGGCGAATCTGCCCGTGAAAATTAAGAATGCAATCCGAGTGATTCTTCCAAGTGTCATACTGATTTCCCGTGTTGCTTCACTAGAAACAAGCTGCTTTGAGGCGCACGATTGCCTTAAGCCTAGGGAAGGATCAAGAACCTTACTGGTGGTTTGTTGGTTCCATCGTAAGCCGTTGATTCTCCACGCCTAGTTCCGGCAGGTTCCCTGAGCCGCTTGTACGAGTTGGCGCCGAACCGTGATAGACTGCGTTCCGTCCCGACCAGAGTAGGCCCAATGGTCACCAAGCCCAGCCAGCCACGGGTATTAAAGTTCGGGGTTTTCGAAGTTGACCTGCAAACCGGTGAAATTCGCAAGGCTGGCGTGAGGCAAAAGCTCGCGGGCCAGCCCTTCCAAGTGTTGCAAGTCTTGCTGGAACATCCCCAGGAAATCGTGACGCGCGAAGAACTGCGCGAGCGCCTCTGGCCAGGGAACACGTTCGTTGATTACGAGCTGGCGCTGAAGAAAGCTGTCAACCGATTGCGCGAGGTGCTGGGAGACTCCGCCGACAGCCCGCATTTCATCGAGACCGTCCCGCGTCGCGGATACCGCTTCCTTGGAACGCTTGAAGCAGTGGAACCGCACGGCACCATGCCGGCAAGTGCACCCTCTCCGACCAGTGGAAGAATCCCCTGGGCTCTGACCGGTAGTTTGGCCTTAGCGTTAATCACTGTGTTGTTGCTGTGGTTTAATGTCGACAAGCTCCGCACGCGCATTTTTGCCAAGTCCCGTTCTCTCGAGATTCGCTCCATTGCTGTGCTTCCCCTGGATAATCTCTCCAAAGATCCAAGCCAGGATTACTTCAGCGACGGAATCACAGACGCCTTAACCACGGAGCTCGCTCAGATCGGCTCGCTGCGCGTGATTTCACGAACGTCGGCGATGCATTTTAAAGGGACACGGGAAACGTTGCCGGAAATCGGGCGCGAGTTGAATGTGGACGCCGTCGTGGAGGGTTCCATCACGCGTTCGGAGAACCGCGTGCGAATCACCGCGCAGCTGATCGAAGCGCCAAGCGACCGACATTTGTGGGCCAAGAGTTACGAGCGGGATTTGAAGGACATCCTGACCTTGCAGGATGAGGTGGCTCGCGACATTGCCAAGGAAATCCGCGTCAAGCTTACGCCGGAGGAGCGTACGCGCCTCGCAACTGTCCGTCCTATTGATCCCGCGGCTCACGAGGCTTATCTCAAAGGTCGCTATTACTTGAACAAGCGAACCGAGGAGGGATTTGGCAGAGCGATCGAGTACTTTAGCGAAGCCATCCAAAAAGATCCCAACTATGCGCTCGGCCACTCCGGCTTGGCCGACAGTTACGTCTTACTAGGCGAATATAGTCTGACTCCAGCCAAGGAGGCATTCACCAAAGCACGCGAAGCAGCCGCAAAGGCTCTCGAACTGGATGACAGCCTGGCCGAAGCGCACAATGCGCTCGCAGCAGTAAAAGAAGATTACGACTGGGACTGGCTTGGTGCAGAGCGTGAGTTTCAGCGTGCAATCGAGCTCAATCCAGGTTATGCGACCGCCCATCAGTGGTATGCCGAATTGTTGTCCGAACTCGGCCGGCACGAGCAAGCCCTGGCTCAGATTAAACAAGGACAGCAACTCGATCCTTTTTCGCTGATCGTCAACGTGGTGTATGCAGATGCACTTCGGACCGCGGGGGAAGACGATTTGGCCATCGAGCAGCTGAGGAAGACGCTAGAGATCGACCCCAATTTTGCCCACGCGCACTTTCACTTCGGAATGACGTATCTACGAGAGGGAACTTTTGCAGAAGCGATCGCCGAATTTCAGAAGGCTGCAACCCTCTCCCCAAACGTCACCGACTACAAAGGTGGGCTTGGATACGCCTACGCGCGTGCAGGCAAGCGCGCCGAAGCCCGCAAGGTGCTGAACGAACTGAAGGAACGGTCAAGGCGAAGGTACGTCTCCTGGTTCTACATTGCAGTGATTTATGCGGGGCTCAATGAAAAAGATCAAGCATTCACTTGCTTGGAAAAGGCCTATGCGCAGCACGAGCAAGGATTTGTCGTCATGAACAGAGAGCCTATGTTTGACCCCCTGCGCTCCGACCCACGCTTCGCAGACTTGTTGCTCCGCATGAATCTTCCCGTTGATTCGGCGAGCTGGCTCGCCCACGGCCATTGAATCGGGAACCGGGGAGATGATTCGTAGAACTTCCACGTACGAAGTCCCGATTCGGACCTCGAAACAACGCTAGATGTCTACACGCACGCCATCCCTGACGCATAGCGACGTGCGGTCGACAAAGTCGCCGAGGTTTTGTTCACAAATGTTCACAAGATTTCACCGGCTACAGGTCAACTGATTGATTTGGCATATCTTGCAAGAAAAATGGAGCCGAGAGTGGGAGTTGAACCCACGACCTGCCGATTGCGATTCAGAAACCTAAATGTCATATGTTTCAAGCGGTTTCCCAAATCGATAGTACACAGAAACAGGCGCATTTAGGCACAGTTGTTACGAAGAATGTTACGAAGAATTCAGTATGACCGGGGGTGAGTCGGTTGAAGGAGATTTCCTGTCAGGAACTAAGGTCCCAACTCTTTTTAATCGCGGCATAATTCACGTACTCGACTTTGAGAGCAAACGCTTTTACATAATTATTTCACGTCAAGCTTGAATCTGCGAGCGTGACCAAAACTCGTCGAACTTACTATGATCGTAATGGTGGGGATTCCCACCGATGTGCCCTGCACTGGCGACGGGCCTGCACCACGACGGCGGGATGTGCAGAGGGAGGCAAGAGCCACTACTCTCAAACTTTGTCACAGGCGTAGGCGCGGGGCTCAGCCTAGGCTCCAAATCATTGTGGCTGCTAGAAACCAGGCAAAGCACCTCGCAGTTACCCAATACTATTGGCTTGACCGCGCAAACCGCGGCAAGGCCATCCGCGGCGCGGAGGTGTGAGCGGTCGTCGTCAAACTGACCGTCGCATTCTGGGCGTCCCGGCCGCCAAGTGTCAAAGTGGCAGGCGAAGCCGCGCGCGTACCATGTCCAAGTCACCATTTAATCGAACCCCCGAGAAGGTGCAGCGGAGAAGCTGAATTTTCTATTCTCCCCGACCCAGTTCATCATGCTGGATGACGCCACCGAAACATCCGACTGACACGAATCATCTCCCGCCGACAATGCAGCCAGTGACATGAGCAAATCCAGACGCCCGTTACCCATCATTGGGCCCACAAATTGGGCATGAGCCATCGCGGACGCCACCAGAGACTCATTGATGTCAGACCGCAAATTCTTCATCAGAGCGGCCCCACCCGAGACGAACGGCGCGCTGAAAGAAGTACCCCATCCGGCTGCGTAGGTGCCAAACGGGTAGGTCGTGACAATGGCTTCTCCCGGAGCTGCCACCCACACAATCGCGTTCCCAAAGTTGGAGAACCATGAACGGGTATCCATGTCGCTGGTTGATGCCACTCCCATTACATCCCTTTGCAGCGCCGCTGGATAAACGAAGTTTGGCGGTGCTGAGTTGCCGTCGTTCCCTGCCGAGGCCACGCAGACAACGTCAAGATGGTTTGCGTAACGGAGAGCGTGCTCCAGTTCGTGCGAATTCGTCGCAGTGTCGAAGCTCATGTTGATCACGTTGGCGCTATTCTGAACAGCGTAATAAATCGCTCGCAGGATGTCTGAGAGGTAGGCTGTTCCGTCTGAGTGAAAGGCCTTCAGGGGCAAAAGCTGTGCGTTCGGCGCCACGAGGTGAATCACGCCCATCACCATGGTCCCGTGTCCGAATGCGGCGTATTGCAAATTCCCGTCCAGAATCGCCACTGAAGATTGATCCAGAATCGCTACGCTCGATTGATTCACGATTGCCGGTTGACAGTTGGGGCAGGGTGGCGGTGCGGGCGAAGCAAAATCCGTCATCTCCGAACCACCCACCTGGTTGCGCGTAAAGTCGTAACCTGGCAGGAGAACCCTTTGCAGTGCTGGATGACCGGGATCCACTCCAGTGTCGATGTCCGCGACAATGCCAGTCCCCGCCACGAGGAATGCATCCTGTGCATTCTGAACGTGGACAATATTTGAGGCAGGTTGGTTGGCATAGCCATTCCACACCCAAGTGCCGAAGTAATTTACTGGGGCATTGTCCGTTAGTCCGAGAGGTGGTGCCGTAACAGTGTTCAAGCCTCCGACCAAACTGATCAATTGATCAAGCTCAGCGTCCAAGATTCCCGGAGTGCTTCGGAGGAGATACAGGAAAGTTGTTGCATCAATCGTACTCGGAGTCGTTAACAGGAAGACTTGGTTCAGCGTTCCGTCGAGAGCGCCTACCACTGTACAACCCTGCAAAACGCAGAATTGCTCCAGCACGCTAGAGGGTAAAGGAGACCTGACGATAAAGCGGGTATCCGCCATCACAGGCGTTGTCCACAGCAGAGCCAATAACGCAACTGCAAGCCATATTCTGTGTTTCACGACTCGGTACTCCTTTTGATTCTTTCTTAACAACTTTGTCGCAGCTCTTCGCTTCCCATCGTGTCAAATCGCGCTTTCAACCTCTTTTCTCAGTTCCCTTTGACAATCGCCTTGTGCGCAGGACCCCGTGATGCTCCTACCTTCTTTGGCTGCTGGTCGTTTTCAATCAGCAACTTCCGGACCGCGCCAGGCGGCACCCAGCCAATGAAAGGGGCCTCTTTGGCACTGCGCCGGCACTTCCAGCTAATTAGGGTGAAAATGGCGAAAAAGGAAGAGGGCAAACACTTGAAATTTCAGTAGGGTAAATACCTGGTCCCAGATGGCAAATACGTGGCCAGCGAATGTAATGGCGATAGTTATCATCACGCTTGAAAGACATCGAGAATATGCCGAGCACTCGGACGACCGATGAGCCATTAGGCGGTCGGTGGTTAACGCATCGTAGTTGTCTGCGACTTGCAGAATTCTTGCTTTCAGTGGAATGGCCTCACCGCGAAGGCCATCCGGATACCCGCTTCCGTCCATCTTTTCATGATGATGCCGAATCACGGGCAGGATGGGACGCAATGACTTCAGAGGCGCGCACAAGTTCCTAAGAAACTGGACCTTGCAAGCACGTTCGAAAGATTGTGGGGTGGTCGCAAGGAATAAATGTCATGGCGCCAATGGTATTTACCTGATGCGCTGCCTGCCAGAGAAGCTTTTGGTTAGCCATTCCATTTGCGCATGGGGTACGCACCTGATGGAGCCCTAGGGTCATCACCGGCTTGTCTATATTTTTCTCCAACGGCATGCTCCTTCTTCCGTGGGTAGAGATGAACTGCCCATCCGCTGGGGAGCGGATGCACGACAGAATGAAGACTGAATGGGGGGAACGATGATGACGCAGTCTAGGGCTGAGGAATGGAGTGATCTTGCGAAAAACGCGGCCTCCGACGATTGGCAAGTGGCAATGCAGGGGCACCTGAAGAGCACTTGCAAATCATTCAGGAAGACAGCGGTTTCTTCGCGGAAGGTAGCCCGCGCGAGCGCAGTCGAGGCTGGTTACCAGCCAGCTGCGGAAAGCGTTCGCACGGTCAAGGCAGCGTTCGCAACCGCTGACCCGCCCGGCGAGCGGCACGAAACGGGCGGCTTTATCCAGTTGCTGTTCGACAGCTTTTCACAGCCGAGGCCGCCGGGAACACGCTCGGCTGCGATGAGAATCAGGCAGATGCTCTACCGGGCGGATCCTTTTCAGATCGATATCCACATCGAATTGGAACCAGAGCAGAATCGCTTGCTCATCACGGGACAATTGATAGACCTTAGCCATCCTGAGATGGTTGGCCGCGACGTCCAGGTCATGCTCTCGGACGGCCGCGAATATCTCGTTAACACGACGACCAATCAATTTGGCGAGTTTCTCGGGGAGGTCAGAAACTCCGGCGATTTGGAGATTTCCTTCCTCGGCCGAAGTGCAAAACCCATTGTCATTTTGATCCGCGGGCCGCTGGATCTATCGTCTGGAACGAGCGAATGACCAGGAGGCCCTTCATCCAGTTTCGCCGCCCCGGCTGTGCCGCTCTCACGGACTCGTGCCAACGGAAAGGAAATTGCGCGACTCGATTTCGGTCAAGATGACGTCCACGTACTACGGCGATCTACGGATGAAGTACTAAGGTGTCTTCTTGATTGCTGTGAGCAGGATTAAATGCTACCCAATCAAGAGGCGAGGTAGTTGACGAGATTTCTAAGCAACGGATCAGGTGACCCAGCACCGAACCATGCAGAGGAACCATCGCCGCGCTAGCTAAGACGCCTCCTGCTGAAGGCATGAATGAAGGTTCAAGTGGAATCAGCGCGCCGTCACACCTCTGGTGTACGAAGTCTAGCTCTGAGCGAGAAGCCTTTGGACTATGGGCCAAGTGGCAGAAAGGAAAGGCGGCTGCCTATTATTGTCGTGCTGCGTCTCGCACCGGCAGTAAGTGCGGCTACCGACGGGGAGCGGACGTTCACCGATAACATCAGCGCGCATGGCGCTCGCATATTCTCGCAGCGCGCATGGCAACCTGGCGACGTGGTGCGAATTACTCCCCTGAACGAAGACTCCGTTTGCGCGGAGGTGGTTTACTCTCAGAGGCTTCCAAACAACCGCTACGGCATTGGAGTAAAATTCCAGGAGGGCGCCGTCACATGGTCCGTCATGCGCAAACATGGCGGCATATAGGCATATAGAACCCCTCGCCCGCCATGATTTACCTATCCAAGTCCCGGTTTTCATAGGGACAAGGTCGCCCACTGATCCCGCAGCATGGCTTTGGCCTCAGGTCTTTACCTGAGGCCGGTTGCCGGGGTTTACTTGATTGAGGAGGGGGGTGACTCATGGTATTGCCTATGGAGGTTCCAGCGTATTCAGAAACCGAATAAACCAGGGTAGTGTTGTTCCGAGGAGAGAAACTTCATGGCGAAACGAGAAGGCACGCCCACGTTCCCCGAAGGAAACCGGGAAGAACCGTCAGAACTGCTTCGAGAACTAGTGGCCCACTTGCGGCAGAATCGAACGCAATTGCGCGAAGAATGGGTGGTGCGCATCACTGAGACGCGCTTGCTCACCGCGATGACCAAGGAAGAGATCTTCGCGGAAGCAACCTCGGTGTACGACAGTTATGTGGAGGCCCTGGAAACCGAAGCCTTCGAAGCCCTGCAAGCTTACGCCAGAAACCTCTCGGAACGCATTATTCCACGAGGCGTCGAAACGCATGAAGTCGTGGGAATTGTGCTGTTGTTGCGCGACGTCCTGGCACGTTCCCTGTTCGCGAAATACCAGACCGATTTCAAAAAATTGAATCGCATTTTAGACGCCTACGAGCCAGCGGCAAACCGCATCGCAAACACCGTGGCTGTCGGCTTCGTACAAGAGCGCGAACGCGTCATTCGCCAGCAGCAGGAGGCGATCCGCGAACTCTCCACTCCCGTGTTGCAGGTTCGCGAGCGACTCTTGATTCTTCCCATCATCGGGGTCATCGATCCTCAGCGAGCCCGGCAATTGACCGAGCAACTGCTTCGCGGAATCCGCACAAATCGCGCGAAAGTCGTCGTGATCGATATCACGGGTGTGGCGGCCATGGACTTGACGGTAGCGAACAACTTGGTGCAAACGGTGGAAGCTTCGCGGCTTCTTGGCGCAACCGTAATTGTCACGGGGCTTTCGCCAGAAATTGCGCAGACCTTGGTGACCATCGGTGTAGACCTTGGCAAGATGAATACCGTGGGCGACCTGCAGGGCGGCATCGAGCAGGCAGAAAGACTGTTGGGATACAAAGTTGAGAAACTAGCGGAGCCACGCTAGGCAAAGCGGAGGAAGGACCACGTGGAAGTCCCGATTCTCAAACAGGGAGCGGTCCTGATTGCGACGTTTCAGGCCGCTCTCTCGGACGCGGACCTCAACCACCTGCGCATGGGTTTAGTACAGCAAGTTGTTAAGTTTCGCTCGCGTGCGGTTATTGTCGATGTTACCGCGATGGACGTGATGGACTCGTTTGCATCGCGGACGTTGCGCGAGATCGCTCACATGATTCGGCTGCGCGGCGCGGAGACGGTTATCGTAGGAATTCAGCCCGAAGTGGCCTTTGCAATGGTGCAGCTAGGCTTGACGCTGGAAGGCGTTGCGACCGCCCTAGACTTGGAAGAAGGTCTGGCCTACTTAAACGAAAAGTTCAAAACCGCGAACTGAGAGTGAGCCATAGTGTCAGTTGGGGAAATCCGGGTGGCTATCAACTCCGACCAGGATATCGTCGCCGCTCGCCAGAAGGGCCGAGTGATGGCGAATGAGCTCGGGTTTTCTTCCGGTGACGCCACATTGATTGCCACGGCAATCTCAGAACTCGCGCGAAACATTGTGTCCTATGCGGGCAAAGGCCAGATCACACTAAAGATCATCAATGGGTTGAATCGTCAAGGCATCGCGGTCGTCGCGAACGATGACGGTCCCGGGATCCCCGACATTCGCCAGGCGTTGCGAGATGGCTTCTCAACTTCTGGAAGTCTGGGGCTTGGCCTGCCTGGGGTGCGCCGCTTAATGGACGAATTTGAGATCACATCCCAACCCGGCCGGGGAACAATTGTGGCGGTGAAGAAATGGAGACAATAAGAGAGCCCATGGTCGAATATGGCGTGGCGAAGTTCGTCCTGCCCGGCCAGGGCGAGTCAGGCGACCTACACCTGGTATGCTGCACCCACGGCGGAATTCTGATTGCGGCGATTGATGGGATTGGGCACGGCGAAGAAGCTGCCAACGTATCTAAGACTGCAGCTGCGCTTCTGAGAAGCTCAGCTGATGAACCGATTATCTCTCTAGTGGAGCGTTGCCACGAGAAGCTCCGGGCAACTCGCGGTATTGTATTGAGCCTGGCTTACATTGACCCTGAACATGGCATGATGACTTGGCTTGGTGTCGGCAATGTGCAAGGAGTGTTGATGCGCGCCGATGCGAAGAAAGGAAATGGGCAGGAGCCGCTTCTCCTGCGAGCCGGGGTCGTCGGTTCCCAGTTACCTTCGCTGCAGGCCGCTGTACTTCCGATCGTGAAGGGAGACACACTTTTTTTTGCTACAGATGGAATCCGAAGCGATTTTTCCGTGACCCTCTCCGCTCGGGAGAATCCGCAAAGGGCGGCAGACAGAATTCTCGAGCAATATCGCAGCGGAACTGACGACGCGCTCGTTCTAGTCTCAAGGTTAACGGGAATTAATCCATGAAGATCGCGATTCGACGCAAGGCGAAGCCGCGCGCGGCTTTTGAAGACGAGTACCGCACTTCCCTGCGTGATTATGCGGCCGGGGGAGGCGAACCCGCACTGGGCCGGGCGTATGAACTCGGGCGTCGAGCGCTCACCGAGCAAAAGAGTCTCGTGGAGCTAGCTTCTCTGCATCATCAAGCTGTAGTGGTGTTGTTTCACGGTCCGGAAAGTGAAAAACGACGGGAGGAATTGCTTCGGTTGAGTGGCGAATTCCTTGCGGAGTGCTTGTCTCCTTATGAGATGGCGCACCGTGGGTTTCAGGATGCCGTGAAGGCCCTGCGGCAATTGAACGAAACGCTCGAGGAGGAAATCAAGCGCATCGCCTACGCCGTGCACGATGAGGCAGGACAATTGCTTGTGGCCGTACACTTGGCGCTCGCTGAAGTCGCGGTGGAATTGCCCACACCGCAACAAGCTAAGTTCACGCAGATTGAAGAATTGTTGACCGAGGTTGAAAAGCACTTGCGACGGTACTCTCATGAGCTTCGGCCAACGATTCTAGATGATCTCGGCTGGGTTCCCGCGATCCGTTTTCTGGCGGATGGAGTTTCGAAGCGAGCCAATCTTCCGATTCATATCGACGCAACAGTTTCCGAACGACTTCCCAGCTCCGTTGAAACGACCCTCTATCGCATCGTTCAAGAAGCGCTAACCAATGCCGTCAAGCATGCGAAGGCGAGCAATGTCTGGATTCGTGCTTGGAGAGAAAATCTGGTGCTCTGTTGTTCGATTCGGGACGACGGCGGGGGTTTCGATTCTAGCCAGGCTCATGCGGCACGGGGCCAGAAGGGCTTAGGATTAATCGCGATGCAGGAGCGGGTGAGTGCTATCGGCGGAACACTGCATATCCAATCCAGTCTCGGCAGCGGGACTGAACTTTCCGTACAAATTCATTTGGAGGACGACCATGCCAATTCGAATCGTGCTCGCGGATGACCATACGCTGGTACGTCAGGGACTAAAATCATTGCTGGAGCGAGAAAAATTTCAGGTCATGGCGGAGGCATCCGATGGACAAGAGGCAGTCCGCCTAACAGAAGAGCACCGCCCGGATATCGCCGTCCTGGATATAAGCATGCCGACACTGAACGGCATTGCTGCAGCTCGGGAGCTGGCCCGTTCCTGCCCGAAGACGAAATCAATTCTTCTAACCCAGCATGAAGAAGAGCAGTACATCCATGAAGCGCTCGAAGCTGGAGTAAAGGGATACGTTCTGAAGAATCAGGCCGCAAGCGATTTAATTCATGCTATTCAGCAAGTCTCCAGAGGGGAATTCTATCTTAGTCCGGGGATTTCACGCACGGTGATGGAAGCATACCGAACCAAATCCGATAAGCCAGCCGATCCTTTGACGGTCCGCGAGCGCCAGGTGTTGCAGTTGATTGCTGAAGGAAAATCCACGAAGGATACTGCTTCCCTACTTGGTATCAGCGTGAAAACGGCTGAATCGCATCGCATGAACCTCATGCAAAAACTGGATATCCACGAGACAGCAAGTCTGGTGCGCTACGCAGTCCGCCGGGGGTTGGTGCAACCCTGAGTGAGAATACTGGCAGGAGTTTGTCTGCGGCGGATTTTCAGTTGTTTCCCTGAAAATTCGAGTCCCATTCTCCGATGTTTTCCCGGCGATCAGGAATTTGCTACGAAATTCTCTTGGGCATCAGTTTCTCCAACCGATGAGGTCTTTACCTCAGAACAAACATAGGCAACCGCCCGATTGCCTGGGAGCGCTGGAATTCCTTAATCTGCCCTCCGTACGATGCCCACACGCATTTTTCTTGCCGATGATCATGCCCTGATCCGTCAGGGACTGAAGGCATTACTAGAAAAACAAGAATTTCAAGTTGTCGGCGAGGCCTCGGACGGACAAGAAACACTGCGCTCGGTAGAGAAGACGCAACCTGACGTTGCCATCATCGACATCAGCATGCCCGTCTTGAATGGTGTCGACGCCGCTCGCGAACTAAAGAAATGCGCTCCGAAGACTAAGGTAATACTTCTTACGCGACACGACGAGGATCAGTATGTCACGGAGGCTTTGCGAGCCGGAGTCAACGGATACGTGCTGAAGAACCAGGCAGCGGACGACCTCGTGCATGCGATACAAGAAGTCTGTCGCGGGTCCGTATATCTTAGCCCTAACATTTCGCGCGCTGTTGTTGATGCTTATCTATCCAAAACGCATGACTCGACAGACCCTCTTTCTGGGCGTGAACGCCAGGTTCTGCAATTAGTTTGTGAAGGGAAGTCCACGAAAGACATCGCTGTGCACCTGGGGATTAGTGTAAAAACTGCCGAATCGCACAGAGCAAGACTCATGAAGAAACTTGATATCCACGAAACAGCAAGTTTGGTGCGGTACGCCATCCGCCATGGTTTGATCCAGGCCTGACCCCGCTCTGAAAAGGCTTGCCTGCAGGCAGTCTCAGTCATTTCATTCAGTCGAAATGGGTGATTCACCGGATTGAAATCATTTGGCAACGAGCTATGTTGCCAAGAGAGGAGCGGGTCGCCTCCGTGTACAGTGCCCCCACCTCGATCACCCCGATTACCGAACTGCGCTGGCACGGAGGCGGGCCGAAATCATATTGGTGGAGGTTCATGTATATGAACAGAGCGTCTAACACTGATATTTACAAGACGACGATAGCGGCTGTCGAAGAAGCTGCCACTGTCATCGTCGCGCCACAGGAAGAGGCTATGAACAATCAAGTCCCGAAATACGTTACGCAAGCAAGGGCCTCCTTCCTTCTCGGCATACCGGAAGCGGAATTCTGGCGCATTTCGAAGGAATCGAGATTGGGCCATGTCGAGCGTGCCGGCAACGAGGAAGAGACCTACTTCACCTACGAGGAATTGCGGCGGATTTGCATGCTCGCGTCAGGCCAGCTGCAGGCAGTCCAGTAAATCACTTTCCAGAACACTCTGGCCTGAGGTGCTAGGAGAACTGATTCTGTCTCCTAATGCTGGTCAAAGGGGAGATGCACACAAATGCTTATCAGGTCAAATAAGAACAGGGTCAGCAGTTGCCCGCAGAAGCGGCAGGCTGGCTTCAAATCCGTAAACAATCCGTTTGATGTCGCGATCCTGAGCATGGAAGTTGATTCCCAACCATTATTTCGCCGTCGTGTTCAGCGCTTGTTACCTCGCAGAGACAATGAGCGTATTGACGACGCTTTCCAAGCCCTCCTTTCGGAAGCAAATGGAGAACTCGCCAGTTTGTTGCGAGACGTACGCACGGAGTCTCACGGCACGTTGCCAGGTGATACTCGTGGTCAACCGGTCAGCGAGCTGCTGATGCGCGCGGTGCGCTGTGCAGCGAAACAATACATGCTGCAGGCAGAACTGGGCAATCTTGCACTCACGGACGAACTGACAGGTTTGTACAACCGTCGCGGTTTTATCGCACTGGCAGAACGCCAACTGAAACTCGGGCGCCGATCCGGCCGGGGAATGTTGCTCTTTATGATGGATGTGGACCGCATGAAGCAGATTAACGATTCGTTCGGCCATTTCGAAGGCGACCGCGCCTTGAAGCGCACGGCCGAAGTCCTGGAAGAGACATTTCGGGATTCAGATGTTCTCGCTCGCCTCGGAGGAGATGAGTTCGCTGTACTTGCGGTCGAGGCATCCGGGCACAGCGAGGCCACAATCAAGACTCGGCTTTTCGAGTGTTTGAAATCAATCAGTGCCGAACCGTCTCGCTACAAAATTTCTCTTAGCGCGGGCCTGGCACGTTTCGATCCATGCAGCCGCACATCGATTGGAGAATTGCTAGCAAAGGCCGACCAGTCCATGTACGAGCAGAAGCGGCGACGATCAAGGCCGCTTCTCGAGACGGAGACTAGTACTCAATCTCAATAGACACTATGAATTCCAGAAAAGCATCGTCGCTAAAATTCTTGTTGGTTCCGGCAGCTTTTTGGCACCCACCAGCCCGGTGCCATCTCATTGAATCCATCTCGGAAGGTCATTCTACAGATGCCCGAAAGGTCAGGACGATTTGAAAAACGCATTCGGCTGGTTGCTGCGGTAGAGATATGCAGCGTTCAGAACCCGGCCGCGACTGAGCGGACGACCACGGAAAACTTCTGTTCGCTGGGAATACGAATCTTGACCCAACGGGCTAGGGAGCTGAATGAACGACTGTGGGTCAGGTCGCTGGATGAGGACCTGCGAACCCTCGCTCGCGTTGTTTACTGTCAGCGGCTGCCAGACGGACGCTTTGGTGTCGGATTACAGTTCCAAGAACAAGTCGTCAACGGGTCAAAACGCTCGATGGCAGGCGCCGGCGGTTGAATGGCCAGCACGGCGAAGCTTCGCAACTTCCATAACACAGCCTCGTGGAAATAGTGAACATTTCTCTACCCTCTTAAGAGAACTTGCAGCCACGGTATTTTGCCTGCTCGAAATAAGACTCGGCACCTGGGATTACAGTGGAGATGTCGCACCGCTTTGGGCCGCTATCGAATACGGCACGGAGGAAATGGAACCGAAGGAATTGTAGGCAGGCCAATCAAGGGTCAGCGAGATCGAGTGTTTCTTGCGACTAGGTGCCGCCTCGGAATTTCAAGTAGCGCGACTCCACCCACCCGCGCGAACTGGACCGATCAGAGTCAACCGTGCCGGTGGAAGAGCGCCGGCCCGTCACGCTCGGAGGCTCAGCGAGGAGAGAGGGTTGCATGCATGTGATGACTAGCGCTCGAAGATCAAGACAGCAGGATTCGGGTCGCTCAGCGAGAGTACGACAAATTTAGATGGCGAGACCACGTACAGAACGCCGGAGGTTCCTGCATTTCCGCCGCTTGTGGTTCCTCGTCCGTCTGTTGGCGCTGCCGAGATGGAATAGGTGGCATTGGCTGCCACGCCCAAGCTCGGACCGCTCGGTGCACCGATATCTTCGACGCCGGTCAGGTTCCCAGTTGGGGAAGCACCGTCTGCCGTGAACTCGCCGGAGAAGATACTGACGCCAAGCGCCGCAGGTGTTTCGGCCAAACCAGCATACGTACCAGTGACGGCGGTATTGGTGAACGACCCCGCTGCTTGCGCCTCGCCGAAGCCGAACAAAACAGAACCATCCGGAACGATGAAGAACGCCTGATTAGAGCTGACCAGGTAGGCAGCAATGTAATCCCCGCCGAGCCGGAATGCGGCCCGGCCGTTGCTTGTGAGGTCGTATGTCCCCGCCAGACCGGTTACTGAGCTGGACCCGCCACCGCAGTTCTGGTCATATGTGAGGTTGGCGATCCCAACGCCATTAGTCGAGAGCAGGCCGGCGACCACGTTCGGCGCCGCACTTGCTCCCCCAGGGCAGATCGTGCGCCCTGTAAGGTACATCACCGTATTTCCATTCAGCGAAGTGCTGGAGAATCCGCCCACGGGGGTCTGTTGCTGCAGGAACATGCCATTTAGCAGCGGGGTCAAAGGCGAGACAGCATCCATCTCCATCGCAAACAACTTTCCGGCGTTAACGACGTAAAAGACAAAGTCAAGGTTCTGTGGGGCTCCGCCGAGAAAGGCAGGGAGGTTGACTATTCCCCGCCCGGTCGCCGTGTCGGTGACCGTGTAACTCGCGGCGAACACGTTTAAGGTCGTGAATGTCCCTGACTGATTGACGTCCGCGGCTCCGTTGCTGAACATTCCTGAGCCGTTCGCGGTAAGACGGCCAGCCATTGCTGTGCGATTGTTCGACTGGTCCAAGCCCGCAGCGCCAAATGCATAATCACCGATAATCCTAGCGGTGTTGAACGCAGTGGTGTCCATCTTTTCCATGCTGCCCGAACCGACCGATCCGTGCCCTCCTGAAGCATCAACCTCCACGAACTTGGCGTTACCGTTGGCCATCATAGCGAACGCGAGCGTACCGCCCCCCGGGATATTTAAGCTCATCACCCCTCTGTGGTCTGCTCCGATCGAATAGGTTCCGGTGAACGTTTGCGCCACTGCCTTTTCCATGGCGCTTACGCCGTTGGCGTCAAGTTCGCCGTTCGTCAGATTTCCGGCGCCATCCGCTGTGAACCTTCCAACCGCCGCAAATGGAGTTGAGGCACCGCTACCACCGGTAGTCATGCCGTTGAACGTTAATGCGTAGTCGCCCTTCAGTTCGGCGTCATTCACACCCGAAGTTCCTTGGGCTCGCACTGCAGAAGAGAAAACCAACCCAAAACACAACATGAACAGAACATTTAGCTTTCGCATACTTTCCTCTTTCCTCTCTTTGCTGACTCGATGGCTGGATGGAACTCATTCGCTTTAAACCAGCGATCCATTACGCTTCAACTGAATCGCGCTCTCTCTCTGCAAAGTAGCGCCCGTGATGTTCACGCGCAATCGGGCGGATACCGGAAAACTTCATCAGGGAAACGCTTAAACGGGGTTTACACGAGCACAAACAAGATGGGATGAGTGCGTCGGCTGCGCTCACCGTGCGATCAGAGAGATCTCAGGAACAGCGGCCGACTCAGAACCGAGCGTCTTGCCATCTCTAATCCACTAGGTGACTTTGAAGGGCGTAGCGAATTAGTGCCGCATTTGTTTTCATTCCGGTCTTCTCTAGGATCCTCGCGCGATAGGTGCTGACTGTCTTCACGCTAAGGGAAAGCTCGTCGGCTATTCCCTTGACAGTCTTCCCGGAAGCAATCATCCGCAATACTTGGAACTCGCGGCCCGACAAGAGTTCGTAAAGTTGTACATTGGACCCTTTCTTCTGATCAACGGCCAGCTTCCCGGTGAAAGTTGCGCCAACGTGCCGTCCGCCTCCCACTATTTTCTTAATCGCTTCTTTCAGCTCGTCCGGCGAACAATCTTTAGTCAAGCAGCCAGCCGCGGAGGCTTCGAGTGTCGGTCGCGCAAATTGCTCAGGGTGCATGCTCAAAAGAAGAATCGGCAATTTGGGTCGCAAACGCTTTAAGTCATCCAAGATGTCGAGCCCGCCCCCGGGAATTTTCATATCCAGGATGACTACATCCCAGTCTCGCCGATGCACATGGTCAAGCGCCTCTTGCGCCGTTCTTGCTTCGCCAAAGGTTACTTTGGAGAATGCTTCTGCCAGAGTCTCCTGCAGTCCCCGGCGAAACAAAGCAAGGCCGTCAGCAATCAGAACTCTCATTGTGAGTTTTCTTGCGGGCTTTAGCGCGGCACGGAAACCTCTGCTTCCTTGCGAGAGGGCGCCAGAATAGGAAGCTTTCCTTGCAACTGCTTCAGATTCAAGCAGTTGCTGCCAAGTTGGTCATCGGTGCCTCAGTCGAACGTGTAGGAATTGGGAGCACTACCCGTTCAGGCAAGCGACGTCTATGCCCAATTCTTGAACCTGTGACCAGTTGAACTGCATCGGCGGATCGACTCAGACTCTCTCTTAGGACTCTTAGAAGTTCTGATAGTTATAAAACCCCTGGATGCTGCTCTCGACGCGTTGTTCTTCCTCTCCACGAAACGAGCCAACCGCCGGGGCAGGAAACAGAGGGAGAGAACGATGCGTCAATATTGCCTGGTTTTATTGGCCTTACTGTTTGCGATTTTGAATGCCGGGTGCGCCGGACTGGTTTCCGGAACAAATGGCGGAGCTTTGGCGGCACCCTCCGTTGCGACGGAGCCAACGGACCAAACGGTTACTGTGGGTCAAGTCGCCACCTTCAGCGTTGTTGCTGTGGGCTCTGCCCCGTTGAACTATCAGTGGAATAAAAACGGGACGGCCATTACCGGCGCAACGTCCGCTAGCTACACGACGGCTGCAACGACCGCCTCTGACGATGGGGCACAGTTCACGGCGCTGATTAGCAACAAGGTGGGGAGAGTAACCAGCAATCCCGTCTCACTCCATGTAAGGGTGCGGGTAGCCCCATCGATCACAACACAGCCAGCCAACCAAACCGTTACCGCCGGCCAGACCGCGACGTTCACGGTCGTAGCCAGCGGCACGGCGCCGCTGAGTTACCAGTGGCTGAAGAATGGGGCGAACGTCGCGGGCGCGACTTCGTCGAGTTATGCGACGCCTGCAACGACTGCGGCCGATGGCGGCTCGACGTTTAATGTGGTTGTGAGTAACACAGCCGGAACCGCGACGAGCAATGCAGCCACACTGACCGTGAACGCTGCTCCGGTGGCGCCAGCAATCACCACGCAGCCGGCGAATCAGACCGTGACGGCGGGCCAGACAGCGACTTTCACCGTGGTGGCCAGCGGCACGGCGCCGCTGAGCTACCAGTGGCAGAAGAACGGGGCAAACATCGCAGGCGCGACTTCGTTCAGCTATACCACGCCCGCGACAACCAGCTTCGACAACGGGGCGCAGCTCACCGCGTTGGTCAGCAATACGGTCGGGAGTGTGACCAGCAACGCGGCTTCCCTCACGGTGAATGCGGCTCCGGTGGCTCCTTCGATTACCACCCAGCCGGCCAGCCAGGCAGTCACCGCAGGCCAGACTGCGACTTTCAACGTAGCCGCCACGGGGACTGCCCCGTTGAGCTATCAATGGCGGAAGAACGGAGTGGCGATCAGCGGTGCTACTTCTTCCGCCTACACTACGCCAGTCACCGCCAATTCAGACAATGGGGCGCAATTCACGGTGCTGGTCAGCAACACGGCCGGAAGTGCCACCAGCAACGCAGTCACCCTCACGGTCAACGCCGCTCCGGTTCCGCCTTCAATCACGGCGCAGCCGGCAAGCCAGACAGTGACGGCAGGCCAAACTGCTGCCTTTAACGTGGTCGCCACAGGCACGGCCCCGCTTAGCTATCAGTGGCGGAAGAGCGGAGTGACGATCAGCGGAGCTACCTCCGCATCCTACACGACACCGGCCACAAGCTCATCAGACAACGGCGCACAGTTTACGGTGCTAGTTAGCAACATAGTCGGAAATGTGACCAGTAACGCCGCCACGCTTACGGTAAACGCAGCCCCTGTGGCTCCTGCGATTACAACCCAGCCGACAAGCCAGACGGTCACGGCTGGTCAGACTGCAACCTTCAACGTGGCTGCAACAGGCACTGCCCCATTGAGCTACCAATGGCGGAAGAGCGGAGTGATGATCAGCGGAGCGACCTATGCCACTTACACTACGCCAGCCACGACGAGTTCCGACAACGGAGCACAGTTCACAGTGCTGGTCAGCAACACGGCTGGAAATGTGACCAGCGGCGCGGCCACGCTAACGGTCAACGCGGCTCCGGTTCCGCCATCAATCGCAGCACAGCCAACAAGTCAAACAGTGACGGTCGGCCAAACTGCTGTCTTCAACGTGGGCGCCACGGGCACCGCCCCGCTTGGCTATCAGTGGCAAAACAACGGGACAGCTATCAGCGGTGCGACGTCGACTAGTTACACAACACCAGCCGCAGCGACCACAGACAACGGGACGCAGTTCACGGTGCTAGTCAGCAACACGGTAGGCAGTGTGACCAGCAACGTGGCCACTCTCACGGTCACAAGCTCGGCGGCGTTCCCGGTGTGGGTATCCCCCGGTCTGAGCAGAGTTGGGCAGACCGATGTCCCCGGCACGACTTCCTACATCAACCTCTCCAGCGCACGCGGCGAGACGGTAGACGCTCAAGTCATCGTTCAGGGCCCTGCGGGTGGCTTGACCAACGTGAACCTGAGCGCTTCGGCGCTCACGGGTCCAGGTGGCGCCACTATCCCTGCTTCCAGCGTGACGCTCTACCGCGAGTACTACCTCACCGTCACCGGCACCGCAAATTACGGCGGTGGCAGTAACCCGCCACAGGGTTCGGGGACCTATGCGGAGCCACTCATTCCCTTCAATGATCCGGAGACTGGTTCGCCTCTGTGCGGTACTGCGGCAGTGCTGAAGGCCTGCAACGCGAGTATCAGCGCCGGGCAAAATCAACCCTACTGGATCGACATTTCCGTTCCGCACGGAGTAACAAACAGCCCGGCTGGAACCTATACGGGCGCCATCTCGATTACAACTGCCCAGGGTAATGCGACCGTTCCGGTCACGCTGACGGTTTGGAACTTTGGGCTTCCCGTGCAGCCGTCGGAACTTTCCCTCTGGACCTTGTGGCCGCCAGCACCCGGCGACACCACAACCACTTTGGGTCAAGCCTTGATGCGCAACAAAGTCATGAGCTGGTACGACACGGCCGCCAACGCCTCTTCGGACATGGCGAATCTTGGCCTCAATCGGTCGGGCCTGGACGGCTACTACTATATTGGGATCCAGTGCAACGGTTCCTACAGCAGCCTCCCGTCAACTAGCCAAATCAACGCTGCAGCCGCCAATTTCCCACCCGGCTTGGGGTTGGACTTCTACCTCTCCGACGAATTGAATGGCTGCACCGGCGATTACTCGGCCATTAAAACCATGGGGGCCAATGCCCATGCCGCCAATCGCAGTGTCAAGACCATGGTGACCCTCAACACCACGGACCCCAATCTCTATGGTGCCGTCGACCATTGGGTGTTGCTCGATTCCCTGCAACAGTGGCCTGCTCTTCCGTTTGTCGGCGGCGGCGACCTTTGGAGCTATACCAGTTGCAACGCGGGCTTCGGCAACGCTCCGGAATGGATGATGGACTATCCGCCCATTAACGAGCGCATCCAGGCAGGCTTCTTGAACTGGACGCAAGGCGCCACCGGCATTCTCTACTACCGCGCCGACGGTTGGCTCGCCGGCAACACCCTCAGCAGCTGGAACAGCATGGATATGCTCGATTGCGGCGGCTTCTCCAGACCCGGAGATGGCATCTTCGTCTATCCCCCCGGACCTATTGCCTCCACTGAGCCCGCTCCGGGCATCCGTTTGAAGGCTATCCGCGACGGCATTCAGGACTACGAATATGCGCAGATTCTCAAAAACCTAGGGCAAGTCCCCATGGCGAACTCCATCGTCGTGCCGATTGCCACCAGTTGGAGCAACTGGACCCAAAACCCGATCACTCTGGAGGGAGCTCGCCTGCAATTAGGCCAACAACTCCATCTCCTTGCTCCTCCAGGATTCTGAAGAACTGGACGGGCTAACGGCCAATCTTGCTTGAAATTCGCTGGCGAGCTGCCCCATTGTCAAGCATCTCAAATCTCCGTTGCGCACCATGGCACCAAGTTCTTCAAGAAAGCAGGCAACGACGTCTTCGAGCCGGGGCCACTCAGCATAGAGATTCTCGGGGTGGAACCAGACATGGAACACTCCACCGCTTCGGCGCGCTCGATCCAATCCTTTTCGCAGCCGGCGCAAACGGCTCGAATCCGGTATGTACTTGCGCCAGCCGGCCGCGTACCGAATCAGGAGCGAGCCTGGAATTGAAACGATCCCCTGCTTCAGCGAAGGTTCGACCATGCGCGGTGTTAGTCCGGCGAAATCTGCCAATACCTTGCCGACGGACGTCAGCTTGTCGTTTGCAAAGCGAAATGGTGGTTCATCAACGTCGCGAAAACACGTGAACCCTGCATCTCGAAGGGCAGCAAGGTAGGCAACCACATTCCGCGGGAAAACGAAGCTCGTTGTTGGGATTCCAAGTTCCCTGGCGGTCTGGGCACAATATTGATACTCAGCGATCGCCCGTTCCGCCGTCATGCCCCGACATCCAAAGGGGACGTGCGAAAAGGAATGAAATCCGATTTCCTGCTCCGGCTTTGCGCTCTTGATCATTTCTACCAGGCGCGCGCCGAACCACTCGGGATGCGTCAATTCGCCGCCTTCTTTGGGAACATAACTGAACCAAGGCTTCGCGAAGTGAGGATAATTTACTTCCGGCAGCCCTGAGACGTCAGGCAACGAGGGACGCATCATCGCACCAACTACGGCCCAAGTTGCCGATAGGCCGTTGCTTATGAGGTGATTCAGCAAGTTTGGCGCGCCGATGTCGTGGGTCCACCGGGCCATCTTCAGCAGATTGTCATCAAATGAAAGATCGAACATGCCCCAACTGAGTTCCAGATCCAGACTGATTACAACCGTTGGGTCGGTCATTTTACATTCCACCGCCGCTCAACGCCTTCAACGTTTTGTGGATACGCTCTCGCATGCCCTTGTGTCCGTTATAGTTCTTGTGACCGGTGTTGACCGGGAAGGCAAGATTGAAGACAGAATCTCGGGTGCTGGAAGAGCCCTTTAATGAGCATCAAGAATTTTAGGACGTATGGAAAGAGGACTACGCGGAAGATGCCACTACCTGCTCTCCCACGCAACGATTTGCGGGCGACACCTCTTGGCAGCCGATCTTCAGCGCCTTGCGAAAGATGATCGTGAACGTCTCGGCGGCGCGTTCGCGGTCCATAACGTAGTTCAGCAGGAACCACAATCGCCAAATCACATAGGCCGGGAAAAAGGTCCCGAAATAGCCGCTGAGGTAATATCGATGAATCGAGACGACTTCGAGCCCGTTCTGGTGCCCCAGAGCGCTCAACTCGCGGATAGAGCACCTATCGTAATAGGCCCGAAAGGCGTGGCTACCCTTGGTCGATGGATGGACGAAATCCAATATTTTGCGCGTGACCTTCTGTGGGAGTAGCACGTTGAGTCGCGCGTAAGCCGCGTGGCGGCTGGGCGCAAAGATGGCCACCGTGCCACCCGGCCTTACCACGCTGGCGATCGCCGCCACTGCTTTGGAGTTGTCATGAACATGTTCCAACGTAGCCTGGCAAATCACGAGGTCTGCGTTCCCACGGCCGCGATACTCAGCGATGTCGCAACAGCAGACGTCGTCATAACACCCTGCCGGCGCTTGTGCGAGCTCGCCAGCATCCACGTCCAGGCCTGTAACGCGAAGACCGAGCGCGTCTTTTTTCGCGCGGTCAACAAGTGGATGCTTGCCGCCCCCGATGTCATAAATCCACATTCCGGGCCGGACGTGACTCCACGCCACTTCCTCTATAAACGACTTACTGCCGTCAATGCGAAAACGGCTCGGAAGCAATCGGTCGAACGACCTCGATAGCCAGAACTGGCTGGCAATCAACAATCGGACTAATTTTCCGATTGGTCCGAGAACCACTTCCCTTAGTTTTGGACTCATGTTGCCTCTTCTCTCCTATCTCCTAAGCGGTATCGCCGCCGGTCACGGATCGCTCGTTCATGCCTGCCTCTGCACGATGGCATGGATTGTTTCGAATCGGCCCCGAGCCGTCACGCGGCTTCACAAATTTCAGGGGGAAAGTCCTGCATACGCGCTTGTATCCGTTGCAAAAGTGCTTGTAGGCAAACAGGGGAAGATCCAGCAATCCAGGCAAGGGATCGTCGATAGCCATCACGGAGAACTCAACCGGGCGGCTCAGAGACCGCCAATATTCCCCCGGACTTAAACGACCGCGGGACATTAGATGAATGGCCGCCGGGACGTCCGTACTCATGCGGACCCAGCGGACACTTGTGCGCCCGGTCTGTTCCGGCACGGGTCTACCTACCATCATTTGCCAGAGAAGATAGGGAAAGTCTATTCCCGCACGACCGCCCAGAGGTGACCATGTCCAGAGCCTTGGATTGATGTCCAGAAGCTTGTAGCGTCCATCTCGAGCATCAAGCTTGTACTCAACTTCAACAATTCCAGTGTACCGGATTGCAGCCAGCAGGCGCTGCGAGGGGCCTACGATCTCAGGGACGTCGAGCGTTTCGACAAAGGAGCTTGAGTAACCAAAGTCGATCGGGTATTGACGCGTCCGGCGCGCAGTGAGAGAGGCAATAGGTTGTCCGTCGCGGCATAGTGCCGCATACGAGAATTGGGACTCCCCTCCGCCGGGGATGAGCTCTTGAATAAGAATCAAATCTGGAGGAATCAACTCCCGGGCTTCACGGTACCGCGCAACGAGCTGTTCGCGATTTGCCACTGGCCAAGCTTTATCCGCCGTGAACCGATTGATGGTGGCGTGCGTCGCAGGTTTCAGAATGGCGGGAAAGTTGACGGCCGAGAGATCCGCTTCGGTGGCGGGATAGATCGTCGAAGGGTAGGCAACTAGTTGTTCCGCGGCTAATCGATAAGTAAGGCGTTTATCGTAAGCCCAGCGCAGGATGTCCCAAGTAGGGGTCGACACGCGGAAATGGCGTGAGAGCTGTACGTGGAATTTTGAGAGCAAAGCGGCCGAATCGTCGCTGGTTGGAAACAACACCCATTGGTCGAGCTCGTATCTCTCGGCAACTTCCCCTAAGTACGCGACTTGTGCTTCAGGCTCTTCGCCTAGCCAAGGCAAGGTCCGAAGCGTATAGCGAGAGCAGGACGCCAGCTTTATGTTAGGCGGGGTCGTCACCCAAACCGGCACGCCATGGCGGCCCAGACTCCTCGCGATCGAAAGGCCATTGAGGTTTCCGCCTATCACCAATGCTCCGGTTGTTTCAGTCATAGGTAGGCTCAGCGGATGCAATGCACTGGATTGCTCGCCGTTGCGCATCATGCGACTTCTGCAGGCAGCGGTTCGCTGACTCGGGCCCGACGGACTTCGGACTTCCTGGCAACATAACGGCGCAAAGCGCGCGCGGCGTAATGGGTGCCGACGACAAACTGCATCAGCGCCCCAAAACTCCAAACCGCTGGTGCACCAAGAAAGTGCAATCCTGGCACGGACGCTTCGAGCCCCTCGCTGAGTCGCGGATATCCTCGAAAGCAATCTATGGCCTTCGCAAATTCCGGTGAAAAGAAGTCGTACTTGGAAACATCCACGCGATATCCGGTTCCCAGAAGAACATGGTCGATGGTTCGTTCGCTTCCGTCATCAAGCTTGATTTTTATCCGCTCACCAACCGGAGTAGCGGAAACAACAGAGCAGCCGAGCTTCATCGGCACGTTTTGAAGCCGCGCCACTAGCCATCGCGCGCCAGCTGGCCGGATTGATCGTTTGCGGAGCCAGTCCTGAATCGACCGAGGCAACTGTCTGACCAAGTCGGGCCGCGCTACAACCTGGCTAATGCCTGCAGGACCAACGTCTGTAGGTGCATAGAGGAGTTTTGAGACCGTCGGTCCCAAACCGTGTTGAAACGTTCTTGATACGACCCCGCCGAGCCAGCGAATCTCCCCCGCACGGGCTACAATTTCGACTTCTCCGCCACTCTCGTGCAACAATGCGGCCGACTCCAGTGCGCTTTGACCGCCTCCGATCACAAGGATTTGTTTTCCAGCAAACTCCCCGAGGTCACGATGTTCAGAAGTGTGTGATACGAGTGAGCTAGGGAGTCCCGCAAATTCTGCCGGGCGCCAAGCGAACGAACCGATCCCCGCAGCAACGACCACGCGGCCCGCCATTACGGTCTCGCCCGTTTCAAGGAGGAGTCGAAATCCCTTTGCCTTGGGCTCGACCTGAACAATCTTGCGTCGATCCAGATCTGGCGCCACCTGCCGTTGAAACCACCGCCCGTAGTCGATGAAGCTATCCAGTGGTACCGGAGCGGAAAAGCGCCTGGAGCTTGCTGCTTGGTATCTCTCCAGAGTCAATGAATGGTCCGGATCGGCGAGGTGCGTCGCCGCCCAACCGGAGCGGAGCAACATGCCAACCGGCATGTTGTGCTCCCAAAAAGACATCGGTTCGCCGAACGTGTGCACGTCCAGCCCTTTAACCGTGCGCAAGTGAGCGGTCGCCGACAACCCGTAGGGGCCAGCGCCAATAACTGCTACGTCGCATTTCGTCATGTTTCGCTCCTGAAATTTGAAATCTTCTTCACCGCCATTATCCTGACTAGAAAAACCGTGACCTCGACTCGCACAAGGAGAAACTCTTCGCCGGCATTATTTGTCGAACTGTGAAGACATCCTGAGAGACTCCCTACGGGGGAGAAAGCTGATCGAGTTGTCGGCCTAATTGCTGCCGCGCTGCTTCCAAGGCACTGGGGTCGTGAGTCCAGTTGGTCCAGCTCGTGGCGATAGGCTGAACGACGGAGTTCGTGAACGCGCTTTGCCCCAGGCTTATTAGAATTTGCGCATACTCGTAGTCCTGAATGCCGTCACGGATAGCCTTCAGACGGATTCCCGGTGCGGACTCGGTCGAGCCGATCGGTCCGGGCGGATAGAGGAAGATTCCGTCCCCGGGTCTGGAGAAGCCACCGCAATCTAGCATATCCGTGTTGTTCCAACTGCTAAGGGCGTTCCCGGCGGTCCATCCGTCGGAGCGATAGTACAGAATGCCCGTAGCTCCTTGCGTCCAATTCAAGAACCCGGCTTGGATACGCTCGTTGATTGGCGGATAGTCCATCATCCATTCCGGAGCGTTGCCAGGCCCAGCGTTGCAGCTTGTGTAGCTCCACAAGTCCCCAGGTCCAGTCCATGGCAAAGATGGCCACCGTTGCACGGAATCGAGCAGTACCCAATGGTCGATGGCACTGCGTCCACCCCCCTCGTCGTAAAGATTCGGGTCCGGGGTGTCGAGGGTCATCATGGTCTTGACACTGCCATTTGCGGCATGGGCGTTGGTGCCGATCGCCTTCAGGGCCGAGTAGGCATTAGGGCAGCCATTCAATTCGTCGGCGACGTAGAAGTCCAGTGCCAGGCCTGCCGGAAAATTGGCCACGGCGGTGTTGATTTGGCTGGTCGAAGGGAGACTGTTATAGGAACCATCGCATTTGATCCCGACGAGATAAAAGAGGTTCAGCGCAAAGCGGTTGAGGCCGAAATTGGTTCTGTCCGAGGAGGCGTTGGCGGCAACATCGCAGCAACTCATTACTTTGTTGCGCATCAGAGCTTGCGCCAAGGTGGCGATGGTATTGCCAGCGGCAGGCGGCCATAGCGACCAGAGGGAAAGCTCCGAGGGCTGTGCGGGAAGCTGGAAGTTCCACACCGTCAGTGTGACCGGAACGGTCGCACTCCCCTGATCGGCGGTGACCGAGACGCTACCCGTGTATGTACCCGGCGGGCTATTCGTCGCCCCTCGCGGCACAAAAATGTCGACCCAGTAGGGTTGATTTTGCCCCGCGGTAATGGTGGCATTGCAGGCCTTGAGCGTTGCTGTCGTTCCGCACAGAGGCGAACCGGTCTCCGGATCATTGAAGGGAATGAGCGGTTCAGGGTAGGTGCCGGAACCCTGCGGCGGATTGCTGCCACCGCCGTAACTCGCAGTGCCGGTGATGGTGATGTAGTACTCACGGTAGAGGGTGATGCTGGATGCCGGGATGGTTGCACCATTCGGACCCGCCAGCGCCGACGCGCTCACGTTCACGTTCGTCAGGCCATTCGCAGGGGCCTGCACGATGACCTGCGTATCCACCGTTTCGCCGCGCGCGCTGGACAGTGTAATGGCAGACGTCGTGCCGGAGGCGTCAGTCTGCCCCACTCTGATCAAACCGGAGGATACCCACAAAGGAAAAGACGCGCTTGACGATTGGCCGGCTGTTATGAAGATCGTAAGACCGACGAGCACTGTTGCCGCTAACAGCAGGCCTTTCGCGTGCCGAAAAGTCCGGGGCGCATGTCCCCGGTTCTGGCGCTTAGACTTGGAGTCGATATTCATAGGCGTTTTTCTCCCAGCAATTAATTTTCGAGCTGGGGAAGAATTGACGATCGGCGCGACTCTTTCCGTTGCAAAACTTCGAGATACTCTCGATGCAACGCTTGCCAGACCTGCTCTTGTCGAAATTTGCTTCTGACTTGTTCTTGGCCTGCAAGTCCCAGTTTAATGGCCAAGGCTCCGTCGGTAGTAAGCTTTGCTATCGCCTCAGCAAGCGCTGGCACATTGCCCGAAGGAAAGAGAAGTCCGGTCTGGCCATCCACAATGACATCTACGATCCCAGTCGCAGACGCTCCGACGACCGGTACTCCAGCGGCTTGAGCCTCAAGAACAACCGTCGGCAGACCTTCCCTGTGGCTCGGCAAGACCAAGACATCAGCAGTTGCATAGTAAGGAGCGGTGTCCGGTACAGCCCCCACGAGAATCACCTGTGGATGTGTCTCCAAATATCTTCGAGTGTCAGAGGGAAGCGGGTCACCGTCCTCAAAGCATCCGGCCAGAAGCAGTCGAAGGTCTGGAAATCGGACAACCAGTCGGGAAAAGGCCTGAACCAGCTCCGGAATGCCTTTGTCGCAGGTCAGGCGGCCAGCAAAGAGGACGACAGGGGCCCGCAGAGGAATTCCCAACTGGAGCCGCAATTGCGCTGCACGCCTAACAATCTGTGGCGTGGGCGCAAAGCGTGAAGCATCCACGCCATTGCAACTGCCGGAACCGAGGACTACCATTCGCTCCGCGCTGGCGACGCCTGAGGCAATCGCTCTTTCACGTACACTGTGGCTGACACACACGACGCGATGCGCGAAACGGCAAGCTAGCCGTTCGGCGTACACGAGAATCCGTCGCTTCAGCCCTTTGGTGGTCTCGAATCGCAGACCGTGCAGTGTGTAGAAACGGCAGGGAACTCGGTTCAACCATGCCGCGAATCCTCCCAACAACCCAGCCTTGGGGGTCCCCACATTGGTTACCAAGGGACGAAGTTGGCGCATGTGGCGCAACAACCGCAAAAGCGATTGAAGGTCTCGCAATGGAGCAATCTTTCGTTCCATCGGAACTTCGATGATCGAAACCCCTTTCGGCCGTGCCACTTCCCATTCGTCTTTGCGGCGTTCCGGGCAAAGAACAGTCACGTCAAACCCGCGCTCCTGAAAAAACTGCAATTGGCCCTGCACGAAGCCGAGCGCGATCGCCGAATTCACAGCGATGACCAAGCGGGGTCGTGCAAGATTCTCATTCATCTTTGTAGTCTTCCGCGATCTATTGAGTAGACCAACAGCATGTCCCCCCGCTCGCCTCGACGCGCCTCCCCAGCTACAGGAGCACCCCAAGAGTTGCCATGCGCCTCGTACCGTTGTACGAAGCCGAGATGGTGGCAGAAGTTGAGATAAGCACTATGGACGTATTGACTGTGAAGGTAGCGCTGCTGGCTCCGGCCGGGACGAACACACTAGAAGGCACTCTGGCCGCTCCGTTGCTGCTGGAAAGGAAGACTTGAGCGCCGCCGGCTCGGGCTGGCCCCGTCAGGGTTACAGTGCCGGTGGAAAATCCAAGACCCCCAATAACGCTGGAAGGACTCAGCGTCAACGAAGACAGAGTTGGTGGTGGAACAGGCTCAGGCGTCACGGTGAGCGAGGCCGATCTGGCCAAGCCGCCGTAAGCCCCGGAGATGGTTACTCCGGTTGATGCAAGTACGGCGCTGGTGCTGACCGTAAACGTCGCACTTGTAGCTCCAGCCGCAACCGTCACGCTGGATGGCACCGTAGCCGCTGCGGTGTTGCTGCTTGAGAGGGCGACCAACGTGCCACCTGACGGAGCCGCCCCGCTCAGCGTAACGGTTCCCGTGGAAGATTGCGTCCCGCCGACAACACTGGTCGGGGTGAGGCTGAGTGACGAAAGCGTGATTGGTGGAGGAGGCACCGGCGTTACCGTGAGCGAAGCTGTCCTGGTCGTGCCACTGTAAGCGGCGGAAATAGTAACCGTCGTTGACGCCGCCACGGCACTGGTGCTGACTGTAAACGTCGCAGTGGTAGCCCCGGCTGCAACGGTCACACTGGCTGGCACCCTGGCCGCTGTCGTGTTGTTGCTGGAGAGCGTGACGAGTGCCCCGCCTGCGGGAGCTGGCGCACTCAGTGTCACTGTTCCGGTGGAGGAATTGCCGCCCGTGACGCTCGTGGGGTTCACCGAAAGCGAGGAAAGAGCAACGGGCGCAGAGGCCGAAGATGATTGCTCGAATTCCAGGATTGCGGGATTGGGATCGTTCTGTGAAACCGCCACGAACTTCGAAGGGTCAATCATATAGATGATAGCGTTGCCTCCCGTGCCGGAGGTGACCGCCATGCTTCCCCGGCCATTGGTGGGCGACGAAGCTACCGAGTACGTGGCTTTGAACGCTGCTCCGGAAACAGGTCCGCTTGGCGCGTCGATGTCCTCGGTGCCAGCCATGTTGCCGGTGGGACTGGCGCCGTCCGCCGCGAACTCGCCGGAGAAAACCGCAACTTTGAAACTCACCGGGTTGGTCGCGTACCCCGCATATGTGCCTTTCAAGATGCTGTTGGTAAACGACACCGCAGCCTGGGGTTCGCCGACTCCGAACAAAACATTGGAATCCGAGACGAAGAGGAAAACCTGATTCGCATTCAACAGGTAGGCCACCAGGCTGTATCCTCCGATGGTGATGGAGGCGCGCCCGTTGCTAGCCACGCTGTACGTTCCCGCCGCACCCGTGACCGAATTGGGCGCACTGCAGAAGTTCTCGTCGTAGGTCAGTGAAAGGGCGCCGCTGCCATCGGTGGTGAGCAGACCTGCGACCGCTTTGGGGATACCCGATACCGTGCCGCATGCGGAATGCCCAGTAAGGGAAATCACCAGGTTGCCGTTCAGCGAGGCGTTGGAGAATCCCCCAGCGGGGACTTGCTGCTGTACCACGGTGCCATTGAGTAGCGGGGTCGCCGTCGTAACTGGATCACTCTCCATCACAAACAACTTTCCCGCGTTCACAATGTAAAAGACGAAATTCATGGTATCGGGTGTTCCACCAAACGTGAAGGCGAGATGCATCGTGCCGCGCCCCGTAGCCGCGTTGGTCACCGCGTAATTCGCTGCGGTAAAGGTCATCGGATAATCGGTTCCATAGCCGTTGACGTCCCCGGCAGCGTTGATGAGAGTGCCCGCCCCATTGGATGTAAATCGCCCCTCGATGGCGGCGCGATTATTTCCGTTATCGAATCCGGCGGCGCCAAACGCATAGTCGCCCGTTATTCGGGCGGCGCTGTAGGCGGTGGGATCCACTTTTTCCATGGTTCCCGAACCGATCGTGCCGGAACCACCGGCAGCGTCGAACTCGATAAACCGGGCGTTGCCATTGGCGAGCATCGCGAACGCCAGCTTCGACGAGCTGCCCGAGAAATTCAGAGTCATCACGCCGCGATTGTCGGCGCCAATCGAATAGGTGCCAGTAAACGGCTGAGCACTTGTCGCTCCCGCACCTACGCCGTTGGTGACCAGTTCTCCGTTGGTGAGATTGCCGGCTCCGTCGGCGGTAAATCTTCCTACGGCTCCAAAAGCGGATGAAGTCGTCCCATTCCCATTGACGCCGCTGAAACTAAAAGCATAGTCCCCATTCAATTTGGTATCGTTCACGCCGCTCTGGCCGCGAACTGTCGAAGCAAAAAACAGCGTGAATAATACAAACAGCAAAGCGTTTAACTTACGCATCGTTCCTCCACTTAATAGGTTTGGGACGATTAAGGTTGGGACAATTGAAATCTGTCACTCTTGTTTGAATCGGCTGAGTGGCCAAAATCTCAAGTCGAACATCTCTGAAATAGTGGACTTACCGCACGCCTTCCGAGAGACTCGCAAAAGGTAAACTCTGCAATCTTTCAGTTGCCAGCCTCGCATAGATGGCCTGATAGCGCTCCACAATCGCTGGCAGTGCGAAATGTTGCTGCACGCGACGCCTTGCAGCAATTCCTAGGCGGCACCGCACAGCGGCTCCGGCTTCTATAAGCTTGCGCCAAGCTTCAGCCAGCGCATGCGGATCTCTAGGCGCCACTACCGTGCCGGTCTCTCCAACAATCAAAGCAGAATCCCCCACGTCGGTAACAACACAGGGAGTCTCGCACGCCATCGCTTCGCCAACTGCAATAGGAAAAGCTTCGCTGCGAGAAGAGCTTGTGGCAACATCCATCCCGGCAAAGAGCCGAGACACATCCTTGCGATGCCCTAAGAGGTGACAGCACTCACGGATTCCCGCTGCGTCGATCCATCCTGCCAGTTGAGTGTTTTGCCGCGTAATATCCATCCCGCAGAGAAGGAAGTGGAGCGCCGGCATTCGCTTATGCAGCCGCCCCGCTGCTTGAATGAAGTTCCGATGGTCCTTGTGCGGATGGAAGCGTGCTGCCATTCCAATCACCAGTGCATCCGCCGGGATGCCTAGCTCTCCTCGTAATGACCCGCGGGCCGCAGGGTCCGGCCTCACCTGCTCAAGATCGAAGCCGTTAGGAATAACTTCCAGTTTTTCGACGGCATAGCTAAGCCTCTTATGCGTGCGCAAGGAAGCTTCCGAGCAACATACGATCCGGGCAGCAAGTCTTCGCGATAGCAAGCCACACGCGCGATTGACTAACATGGTGCGACGCTTGTCAAAACGAGAGTCAAAAGTACTGTGATGGATGCCCCAAACCACTGGCACATCACCAGCCAAGAACGCGGCGAGGGATCCGATCAAGTTTGCGTGATACATCCACGTGTGAATCACGTCTGGTTTCGACTCGCGGATCCACTGCGCAAGCCGCATCACCAGCAGAGGATTAGGCAAACTTGTTTTCATCCCGAGTGTGCGCACGCGCACGCCGATTTCTCGCATTCGCTCCGCCAAGTCCAATATGCCGGTAAGCGAAACAACTTCATTCTCAAACCGCGTGCCATCCATACCGGAAGCGATTCGGAAGAGCATGGTTTCGGCCCCGGCTGGGCCGAGAGTCGTAATAATGTGCATGACCTTGATCATATCGATTTGGCCGCGAAACTTTACTCAGCCGGCATGGCGGACGCCTTGGAGCAGGCTTTCATTCGGACGGTGAGAACGATCTACTAGTTCCTCGTACAATTCTTCGTACGCCCTGACCATTTTTGACACATCGAAGTTTGCAGTTGCCCGCTGCGCAGCCGCCATTCCCAGCGACTGCCTGATTTCGCGGTCTCCAGCGAGAAATGCCATAGCTCTGGACAGACCCTGAACATCTCCGGGCTGTACCATGAGACCTTCCTTCCCATTTTCGAAGAGGTCCGGAACACCACCCGCGGCGGTGCTCACAATCGGCAGACCTGCGGCCATGGCTTCCATCACCGAGAGCGGATTACCCTCGAAGTCCGAGCTGAGCGCGAAAACATCCGTTGCTCCCAACACGTTCGGAATTTCAGCCCGCAGTCCGAGAAAATGGACTTGGCGTTCTATACCAAGATTCTTGGCTTGCACTTCCAGGTTCTTTTGCAAGATGCCCTCACCCACGAGGACCAAATGGGCGTTCGGATCGGAAGCGGGACCCTGGGCGAACGCATTTAGGAGCAGCGCGTGATTCTTCTGTGGCGAAAAGCGCGCCACACAGACAAAGAGAACATCACTTTCACTGAACCCTTCCCTCGCCCGCCATTCCTTGCGCGGAACTTGCGGTCTCGAATAGCGGTCCGTCGGAATGCCGTTCCGGATTACGCGGCATCGCTGAATTCCATAAAGCCGCCCCAGACTGTCTGCCACTTTTTCCGCGACCGCGACAGGAACAACTCCGTGCATGAGCGCATAACGCTGAAGCCAGCGAAGCCTGGGTTCAATCTCGCGTTCGGCCAAGTTGTGCACTGTATGTAACAAGGAAACTTTCTTGCGAAGGAGCAGGAATGGAAATGCATACCGAAAAACGTGCAGATGAGTATGGACAATGTCCGGACAATATTCATCTAGGACGGAGGGCAGTCTGTAATACATGCGGTGATCGAATCCCGGCTGTTTTCCCAGATACCGGACTTCTATGCCGGCGTCTTCCAGCAAGTAATCCAGGTCGCAACCCAAGCGGCCGGTGAAAGAAATGACGGCTGGTTCATAACGCCGACGATTCAACCCTCGCACGATATGTACTGCCACCCGCTCCGCGCCACCGGGGCTTAGCATCGGTACGATATGGACCACCTTAACTTTCTTCACGGTTTTAGTTTGCGGATACGAGGACGGCATCACGCATGCACTAGGGGTAGTTGAGCTTCAGCAAAACCGGGAACATGATTACGCGTCAGGCGCCTTTGGGCCATGCTGCCACACTGAGCCATGATGAGCCCGAAGAAGAACCAGGTCGGTTTCCGCATCTCCCAGGTCAAGCTGGACACTCCTACAACCCAAACCGCAAGGGATACGATCCACAGTCTTTTGGGGAAGGGTGGCATTCCCCTCAGCGACAATGCCAAGGAAACCAGCAAGGCACAAAAAAGGGTAAATCCAAATATGCCCTGCTCGACGAGGACTGACAGGAAAGTGTTGTGCGCGGGGGGCGCCGGATCACGGTCACCGAGACGAATCGGTTCAGCCAAAACACGGCTGACAATAACCCGGAAGGCATTCGCTCCAATACCCAGGAAAGGATGCACGCGAAAAATCTCCCACCCGGCTCTCCAGATGACAGTCCGTCCCGTCAGTGTTCCGCGCTCCAATTCGCTAGGCAGCGTGGACAAGCGCTCCCACGAGCTTGAGGGTACGAAGAACAGAGCAGCGCAGATGAGCAATGACACCGTCAGGAAGACTGCGATTCTCTGACGGGCAGTTAAACGCGCCTGTGTCAAGGGCACAATCGATAGGGCTACGAGAGTTGCTAGCGTTGCTCCCCTCGATGCCGTCAGCAAGATGGTCGTTCCCGCGAGAACAAGTTGCAGCCTACAGACCCAAGCCATCCACCCTTTATTGTGAAGGAGCAAAAAGTACGACATGGGAATGCTTAAAGCCATGATCAACCCCAAATCGTTAGCATCTAACTTGGCACCGGCATAACGTTGATAGACCGATTCCTGGTGAGAAAAAAATAAGTATATGGTGTCTATCCCCGAAATAAAGGTTCCAAGAACATAGGCCAGCATCAGCCACATCTGTTCTTTCACCTGGGGGGCCAACTCCCAGATCAGCCATACCATTGCGAGGAGCTGGACGTACGAGAAACTCTGAACCAGGGTTCCCTCGGGGTAGAGACTCCACAAATAACTGAGCGCCGCCATTAAAACAAATAACACCATCACAATGTGGCCTGGCGCGGGCCGTCTGAGCTTCCCTCTTTCTATGATTGCAAGGATGCCGAGGCCCACGGTGATCATCCCAATCAAACGTACGCTTGTGCCAAAATCAGAGATGGTGATTGCGTCCTCCCAGGGCATCGCGAACACCAGGAGACAAAGGGAAATGAACGAAAGTTTGCCCAATGCAGAAGACTCTTCTGTTCGGATGAGAGCGCCCGCGGTCCCATAGTCATCTGATTTCAGTGAAACCCATGGCCGACGCACTTTCGGCCCAAACACTCGATGACCCCCAAACCTAAAGCCTCGCGTAGTTTCCTGAGCGAGTACTCGCCACCGGCGAAGAGACGCGAGGAGGTCACACTGCCCAGTCCCCGGTCCTCTCCTTCCCGTTTCAGTGAAACGGACTTGTCCTGTCATCGAGAGCATCAAGCTGTTTCCACCCGCCCGGTGCATACAGTCGAAGGGATTCGCATGCCTCTGATGAGAACCAACGCGCTCCCGGCAAGCTGCACGATCGCCGCGATCAGCATTGCGAAGGTCGCTCCCAAGAGCCCCAGCCTTGCAACCAGCCAATAACACGCTGCGAAAAGGCTCAGGTTTGCCAGAATATTCAGGATGACTTGAGAGTTGTAATAGCCAGCTGCCGTCATCCCGAATCCCAAAACCTGGGCCATGAACAGAACGCCTCCGACCGCCATGATCCAGGGAAGAAGGTCTGCACGCTCGGCGTATTCGGGTCGGAACAGGAGGGTCAGAATCTCGCGTCCTGCCACTTTGGAAATAATCATTCCGCTCACCCCCAAGGCTGCTCCAAAGGCGAGGAGCTTGGCGAGGAGCGAGCCGAAGGCAACAAGATTACCTACTACATATAACCTCGCTAAACGAGTGAACGCGGACTGACCGAGCGACACCACTGCCATGTTTCCCACTGAAATCACGAAACCGATCGCCGTGAAAATACCCAGGTCCCGTTCCCCGAGTGCTTGTTTGATGAAATAGCTGGGCACGCTGGAATTCAGAGTGGTCAAGAGGACCACGACGCCTAGAGGAAAACTGACCCGCAGCAATTCGCGATGCATTCGCAGATTGAAGCGCGGGGCCAGTTCCTCAATGCGAGAAAACCATTTGGACTGCCCATCCAGACCATGAGTGCGCCCGCAAATGTCGTAGCCGAAGAGCACAATGGCGCGCGCCAGCACTATACCCACAATCCCCCATAAGAGACTTCTGCTGACATAAGTTATGACCGCCAGTCCAAGCACGGACAGCAGCGCCCTTGCAATCAGCGACTTCGAGATCTCAGCCATTCGATCATGCAATTGCAGCCGCGCATAGTACACGTCGCTAATAGTTTCGATTGCGTAAGCTACGCCGACCGAGAGAACCACCGCCGTCAGATTCCAGGAATACCCGAGCGCTCGAGTGATGACGAAGATGATCGCGAGCCCCACTGAAGTGGTCAGAAAACGAAGGCTGAGGTAATGGCCGAAATGGGCCTGCTGACGAGCGCCCGCAGTCATAACGGCACGCAGTTGCAGGTTCGTGAGCATCATTACCGGATACACTATGGCGAGACCCAAAGCGTACTGCCCCACCAATTCCGGCGAAACCAGCTTGGCCAAGAGCATCAGCGTCAAAAACTGGCCGCCCGCATAAATGGCATTCCCGACAAACATCCAGCTGAAATCCGCGCGTAAGCTGGGACGTCTGCCTGACTGCGCGGCGAATACCCTTTGGGTTTCAGTGCTCATGATAGGAGGCATGTAAAGTGGCATTTGCATGTGAGGGTATCCGTCCGGCGTAGGACTCTGCCATCTCGCGAGCCATCACCCTCTCTGGAAGATCTCTGGCTAGAGCTGATGTGAAAAGTACGGCACCCTCAGAATTGAGATGCATTCCATCCCGCTGGTAAAATTTTGCCGAAAGTGCCGCCGGATCTATCGGCACCGATACGTCCACTCCGGCCGCGTGCGCTACGTCGGCCATTTCGCTGACCGCAGCCTCCGCAGATAGAGTCGGCGGGACCAGAAGAACCAGTTTGGCACCGTGTGCTTCACAGAGCTCACGCAGCTTTCGCAAACGGGGAATCGCAATCTCTTCAAATTCAGAGCCTCTTGGAATGGGCGGCCTTGGATTTACGAGCGAGAAAAGATCCTCAAGGTGAGGAATCACACGGCTAAGAATCTGCGTTCTAATGACGCTTCGCGTATCCCAGAAGACGCTAGAATGTGCAAGCAACAGATTGCTGGTTGCCGTGCGATCCAGATATAAGTCCGAAGCCACGGCGAGAGTGTCTCGGGCATCGAAAAACAGCATGGGAGCGTAATCTTGACGCACGCTGTTCCCGAGAAAGTAATTCACACCCACACCGACGACCACCACCTGCGGTCTTGCTCCTTGACGGAACAGCCGCTGCAGGGCGTAAAGCCAGTCATAGTATCCAGTCTGCTCCAGCAGAATGGGATGGATGTGCATACTTGCGGAAGTCAACGCTTGCAGGCGTTCGAGTTGGACTGCGTGCAGAAGCAAGGAATTGCCCACCATCAGCACGGATGCGGGTTCGCCAGGCCCGGCGGGGTGTATCTTCAAGGCTTCGTCGTACTGGCCTGAAATCCGCGCATAGGTGACGGAATGATGCTTGAGCAGGTAGCCGGAGGAAATCTCAAGGGCAAAGATGAGCATCGCGCAGATCACGGCTAATGCCTTCGCGTAAGTCAGCGCTGTAAATTTAGAATCGGAAGTAAACGAATGCATTGAGATTGTTCCCTGAAAAAAGCGCTAATACAAGAATGGCCGCAGCGGCGAGACCTGTTCGAAACGCATAGGAGGAGTTCGCAAACGGGTATTCCTTAGTGCTGGCTTCCATCAGCAAATCCACAACGAACAAAGGTATGGAGAATGAGCTGAGCATGACGAATGCCGATGCGTACTCGCTCCGCCAGGCGAAATTAGACAGTCCACCGAGAAACTGAGTGGCCGCACTGAGTGACGGGGCCCGGAAAAAGACCAAGCTCAAGCAAAAGATGTTAAAGGTTAGGATTCGGTGTCCCCAAAGAGAAAGAAGAGCGGCAAAGCGTCCGGGCTGAACTGCATTGTCCGGTTTCGATGCGGGTTGGAAAAGGTGACGCCCAACACCCAAGACGACGCCGTGAATCGCGCCAAAAACGACGAATGTCCAGTTTGCCCCGTGCCACAGTCCTGCTAGCACCATGGTCGTCAGAAGGTTCATGGACGTTTTCCATTTCCCGCCGGAACTTCCGCCGAGAGGAATGTACAAGTAGTCACGAAGCCAGGTGCTTAGACTAATGTGCCAGCGCCGCCAAAAATCCTGAAGACGGTGCGCCAGATACGGCTGCCGGAAATTGACCATGAAATGAAAGCCTATCAATTGAGCGCTGCCACGCGCTATGTCGCTATAGCCGCTGAAATCCCCATACACTTGCCAGGCGAACGCATACGTACCGATCAGAACAACCCACAGGTTAGGAGGTCCGAATTGGCCGCCAAATGCAGCATTCGCCAGCAGAGCGCAGTTGTCCGCGATCACACACTTCCGTAAGAGCCCGGAAAAAATCAGCATCATTCCGTCGAAAAACCGGTCTGCATCAAAAGTGCGATCGTTCTGGACTTGAGGTAGCAAGTGCCCCGGTCTCTGAATCGGGCCCGCAATCAGATGGGGGAACAAACTGACGAATAAACCGTATTCTACAAAGGATTTCGCGGGCTCGAGCCGCCCTTTGTAAACGTCCACGATGTAGGCCACTTCCTGAAAGGTATAGAAGGAAATGCCCGGCGGAAGAAGGATGCGAATTAATGGGACAGGAATATCGTGGAACCCAAGCGTGCCCAACGCGGTTGAAAAGGAGTCCACAAAGAAATTGAAATATTTGAATGTTCCGAGAATGGAAAAATTCAGCACGAGTGAGAAGATAAACCACTTCTTGCGGTTTGTGTCTGAGCGGCCTGGAGCTATTTTCTGCGCAATCAGGAAGTCCACCGTTGTGCTGCCGATCATAAGTGCAAGGAAGCGCCAATCCCACCAGCCATAAAAGAAGTAGCTCGCGAGCAGCAGAAAAATGTTCTGCTCGCGCCGATTCAAGCGCCAATAAATCAACACAACAGGGATCAGGAAAACAAAATATGCAGGCGAATCAAAGAGCATGGTGATGTTTAAGATTTACTGCGTGTCGAACAAGCATCCGTGAAATGTTTTGGAGTCTGCAATGTTTCGGACCGAATAATCGCCAGTGTTCGGTTTTCTTGTCTTACTGAGCGGGGTGCGCCCGGTAGTTTTGGTAACTTCCGTAGCCGTAACCTGGGCTAGTTCTTGGATTCCAGCTGTTGAGAACGGTGCCGAGCACACGCGTTCCGTCCTCGGCGAACCGTTGACGGGCAAATAGCGCGCTTTCAGCCGTGGTTTGCCCGGCGCGGACCACCAATATGACGCCATCAGCTAGGCGCCCCAGCACTCGCGCATCGGCTAGATGGATCATCGGCGGCGCGTCGATCAAGATCATGTCAAATTCGCTTCGCAGACGTTTCAAAAGCCTCAGCATTTGCGGGGAGTAAAAAAGATTCGACGGAGTCACTCCACAACTGCCACCTGGCAGCAGCCAAAGACCAGAGACTTCGGTCTGGCGGACCATGTCTGTGATGGGCACGGTATCAAGCGAACTGTTTGTCCATAGTAGGTCACTCAGACCCCAGCTGTTCGACGCGCCAAAAACTTTATGCAATCTCGGGCGGCGTAGATCACCCTCAATTAGCAGCACCTTGCGGCCGATTTCCGCCATCGCAATACTGAGATTACAAGCCACTGTAGTCTTTCCGTCGCCCGGGCATGGACTTGTGAAGACGATTACCTGAGGACCATCCCCATTCTGGATAGGCAAGAGAATGGAGGTCAGCGTGGTACGGGTGCACTCCGCCACCAATGAAGGCTTGCGCTTCCAAGTCGCCAGTTCCGGGCAGTCGCCCAGCGAGGACCTGGCGGCAGCGCCTGCAGACGGGGGCGTGGCTGGGTGATGTGCTCGAGGGCCTTTGCCGTTTTGCCAGGTGATAGCGGCTTCATCCATGGGTATGACGCCTAGCTCAGGCAAATCCAAATAGACTTGTGCGTCCCCTGGGGCGCTAATCCTGCGATCAACCCGCTCACGGACCAGAATGAATCCAAAACCCAGAAGCACGCCGCCAAATAAACCTATAGCAGAATTCACCGGCAGATTTGGACGGTACGGGAGTACCGGCTGTTTGGCACGATCAATAACTAGCACGTTGCTGTCGCGCATTGCGCTGGCCAAGCTGGCCTCTTTAACCTTCTGGAGCATTGCTTCGTAGAGCCGCCGGTTGGAATCGACGTCGCGCTTCAACGTGTCATAGTGAATCGCCTTCTCGGATTGATCCGCCACCAATTTCTGCTGCTCGGCGTGAGCCTTGGAAAGCAGCGTTTCACGGCGGACCGCGGCACCGTACTCATTGTTGATGCGCCGCAGCACGTTGTTGCGCTCAGCCATCATCGTGAACTTTAGTTCGTTGATCTGCGCCTGCACGCGCTGCACTTTGGGGTGCTCCGGGGTCAGCGTTGCGCTGACTTCGGCATATTGCCGCTGCAAATCAGCCAGCCGTTGGCGGTACTCGCGCATTGTCGGGTCTTCCAGGATTTCCGGCAAGGAGTCCGGCGACTTGTTCTTCGCCGCTTCCGCTTTCGCCTGGCTGGCAAAGCGGTCGGCCTGGGCCTTGGACAGCTCGTCCTGTATCTCTTTAAGCTGGTTCTCCGCCAAGTTTTCCTTCTCAGAGGTAAACGTAAGCCCGGAAGTGCGCGCGTAATCCTGCATCTGCGTCTCTGACTGTTCGAGCTGGGCCTTCATTATGTTCAAGTGGTTCGTTAACCACTCGGCGGTCCCTTCTGCTGATTTCCACCTGGCCTCTTGGCTTAGTTCAATGAATTCGCTGACCAGCGTATTCACGAAGTCTGCTGCCCCCTTGGGATCCGGCGACTCGTAAAGCACCTCCAGCACGCGCGAGTTGCCGGATGTCCGCACCGTCAGATTGCGTTGTATCTTGCGGATCAATTCGTCCTTGTCGGGCACATGTGAAGTTAACGCCCGCCATCCCGTTGGACGCTGCTCTTGGAGTTTTAATTTATCGATCACGTGATCGAGCAAGGATTCACTCTGCAGCAGCTTGACCTGGGTCTCCATATAAGACTCTGGTGTTGCGTAGCTCGCGGAGGAGTCGTTGGAGCCCTTTGTTTCCAAGAAGCTGGTGCCTTGGAACTCGAGAGAGGTTCGGACGCGGTAAATCCGTGTCTGCACCATGCTTATCGCAATCGCCCCAAGCAGCCCCGCCAGGGCGCATGTTAGTAGTGTCTTTCTGTGACGGAACAGAATGTGCCAATAGTCCAGAAGACTGTCGTAGCCGGGTGAGGTGGCCTCCGTCGAAGGTTGCTCCACATACCTGTACACGGTGGGACGGCGTTCCGCCCGCGCGCTGAATTCTGTTAAGCGCCCACCATTTTTATCGAGAGGAAATTCTGAATCTTTCATTTCTTTGCCTCAACCAAGCTTCAAGGTGTTCGCCAGATGGCCAAGCCCGTCCCCGTTTGAATGGCTGCTTCGAGGGTACGAAGGGCTGCTTTCTTACCCGTGCTGCCAGGAATAAACAAAATGTCATCGCCATGAAGTGGGACGTCTGGTTTCTTTCCGTTGAGAACATCTTTGACATCCACGGCCATTTCTTCACGTTGATCGGCGTCGCGCTTCAGGCGCAGGATTTTGGCATGCCGTGTGTCAGCAGTGCTGTTGAGCCCTTCAGCTAGCGAAAGCGCTTGAAGGACGGAGATGGACTGATGTTCGCCGAGAACGAATCCGCCGGAGCGTCTCACCTCGCCGATCACATACACCATTTCCGCCTTTGGGACGGAGATGACGTCATGCGGGAAAATCTGAATGTTTTCCTCGGGATTTTTGGCCTCCATGATTTTCTTCAAGTTCAGTTCGGCCACACTGAACCGGCCCGAAGGGTCAAGTTGCGCCTCCGGCAAGGGGATGCAACCCCACGCCAGTTGCCGAGTGATACGGACGCTATACCCTGCGTCCTGCCGGATCCCGCCGGCCAGCGATAGCATCTCTAACAATGTCTTGTGTCCCTGCACCTGGTGAACACCCGGTGTGTTTACTGCGCCTAGGATGGAGACTGGCTGGCTGCGAACCTCCGCGACGCTAACGACTGCTTGCGGGTGACGAATGTAGGTGCTCAGGACTTTGTTAAGCTCTTGCTCGGTCTGCTGCGCAGTCAGCCCGGCAACCTGGATGCGTCCTCCCAACGCCACCTCGATGTAGCCGTCCCCGTCAACGCGTACCGGCTTACTGGCGAGTTCTGTCAGGTCAGGCCCTGAAATCTCCAGTTGGTCATCAGGACCCAGCAAGTATGTCGAGCGAACCTGGCCGCCACATTTCGCCTTCATTTCATCCGATTGCGGGGGCGAAGGAACTTGCGCGCAAGAACTAACGATGAAGAAGAAAACTGCCATCCCGGCAGGGATAAACCTCGTGATCATGGTCCATCTGGCCGCACGCCAATCGAATTCTGACTTGGCTAGGCTGGCAAACCCGAGTCCAGCCTTCCGCTGCGGGTTCCACGATGTCCTTGCACTGTGTTGCATATTTGTTACGCTGATCCTCTCTTGTCGTGACGAAATTTGATTTTGAGTCTCAGCCGGAACTGGGAACCGCGATGGACTGGCGCGTCCTCGAAGCCATCACTGCGCCGGCTGTTTCGAATGCATGCGCTGGACGCCGTTCTTTTTGCGCATTAACAAACCAGGATCTCTGCATTTTCTCCACAGTGGCTCCAACCGCGCTTGAAAAACCTGTCGTCGTGAAGACATCGAGATCCATCCAAAGAGGAGATGCCGTATTCTTTCGATACAGCGTGAATCCTCCCAGCCGCCTGCCGTTCCGTCTCATCAGGCTGAAAGTCATACTCCAATTTGAACCTGATGAGGCTGCTAGCTGATCCCAAAAGAATCGCAGCTTGGACCCATTGACGCGATTGAATGGAAGCAGCTCGACCTCGCCCGGCAATCCTGACGGTAAGTACAGACCGAAACCATCGAATCCAGCAGGTTCGAGACACTGTCGCAAAATCTCGCAGAATTGTGTGGAGTTGGCGCACGACTCTAGTGCCTCAGTGGCCCGGCGAATGCTGACGCCATTTGCGATCACATGACGTTGATTCAGCGTACGGTTGGCGACACGGCCCAGTTCCAGGAATTCGTGATAGCGCAACTGCTTCACACCAATTAGCACGCCAACCCCGACCACCACCAATACGGCTGCAAGTGCGGCTCCTCCTGGATTGAGGAGAAGTAGACTGAACAGGCCAAAGCAGGCGCTTACGGCATAAAGCACCAAGACCGTTTGTTTATGGGAGATACCTCGACCAAGTAACTTGTGATGAATATGTTCGCGATCAGGGTCAAATAGTCTTTTGCAGCTCAAGAACCGCCGGATCACCGCGACGGCGACATCCAAAATCGGAAGCCCAAGAGAAACGATGGGTATGGCAACTGCCACCATGGTCGGAGATTTATTTGATCCGGCGATGGCAATCGCGCTGATTAGAAATCCAATCAGGAGACTTCCGCAGTCACCTAGGAAAATCGAAGCTGGATTGAAGTTGTACCGCAGAAATCCCGTGATTGCGCCTGCTAAGGCCAGCGTCAAAATGAATACTACGTCATTGTGGCCTAGAAACGCCACAACACACGTCACCAGGGTTGAAAAAAGTGCGGATCCCGCCGCCAGTCCATCGAGGCCATCAATCAAATTGAAAGCATTGGTAATCCACAGAACCCAAAGAATTGTAAGTGGAAGTCCGACGAGCCATCCCAAATGGGCATGACCCGCGAGGATCGACAACCGCGAAATTCCAATACCATTGCAAAACAAAAATACGGCCGCTCCCGCCTGCGCCGCAATCTTTACGTATGCGCTGAGCCCACGAAAATCGTCGATCAGGCCAACCAGGAAAATGATGGTTGCGGGCCCCAGTATCTTCAAAGCGAGCTGCGGCAAAGGAAATTCGCGTGTAGGGAAATTCTCCGGCAGCCAGTGCGCCAGCAGCGCCATGCAACAGAGCGTCACAAAAATCGCAACTCCGCCCAGCCGCGGTATTGGACACGAATGAACATGACGGTCAGAACTTGGCAGAGAAACCCATCCGTGAGCGATGGCACGATCGCGGACCAAGCGCGTAAATGCTACTGAAGCTAGAAGCGCGGCGACAAACACAAGGAGGTGCATTACTTTCTCTTTATTCGCTTGAGCGAAGGTGAATTCTTGGTGGACTCAGCAGCTCATTCGGACGCATTGAGGTCCCTATGCAGTTTCTAGTTGATTGGATCGATGGGCCGAGAAGTTAATGGAGCTAGACCCTATCCGATGTGCGGCTGGTCTGACAGGATATGCCGCACCGATCCAGCTTCGGTCAATTTCGACTGCAATCGAGCGCTGCAACAAATTGACGGACAGGACAAGTTTCAATCCCGACTTGATTCTAATCACGATTCCGGTCATACCTCGCAGAGGCCCTTCGTCGATCCGGGCGACATGGCCGACTTGCAGATAGGGCCAGGGCATTAGCGAAATGCCACTCTTTCCAACGCGCTGGATGGCGTCAATCTCTTGCTCTTCAACGGGAATTGGCGTCTTGCCGACTCCAACGATTTGGATCACTCCTGGAGTCATCAACACGGGCAGCCGGTTGTGCGGGTTCATCCGGCAGAAGAGATATCCGGGAAACAGCGGCAATTCAATCTCTTTCAAACGGTCGGACCACTGGCGGGTAAATTTGATGACGGGCAAGTAGCACTCATAACCTGCGTTCTCCAGGAGCACGGTCGCATTTTTTTCTCTGCCGGTCCTGGCCAGGATTGCGAACCACGGCCACTGCTGATTCTGTGTCCCCATTGTTCCCCCCTAGAGAAGCTACCGCCGTTGGAGTCCCATTCTGGCTGGGACCTATATACGGTTGAGGCCTGGACTCCTTGGAACTCGTCTGTCAGCTCGGCAAGACTCTGCTGACAAGTGGGAAATCTGGCCCGTGCAAGACGCTAGCTGATGCAGATTCCCCTCACAATCCGGTCTAAACCTTAAATATTGGACGGATAATTCCCGAGGGAAGGCGTGCCAGGTGTAATCAAATGTGGACTCCGCATGTGCTTGAAACTGCTTCAATACAATTGGACAAGCGTCTCCTTTTCCTCTTCCACTACGGATCACCTAGGTTGCCCGCGACTTTGATGACTGCTGTTTATTACCTGAAAATGCTCAGAGCGCACATCGTCCCTGCCTTCGGAGAAAGAAACATCCAGCACATTGGCCGGTACGATGTCGAGAAGTTTCTCGCAGAGCGAGCGTCGATCTATTGTCGCAATACACTTCGCGGTATGCGAGTCTCACTTGGACGGGTTCTGTCGTGGGCAGTCAGTTGCAGCTGGCTTCAGAAAAATCCTTGCGCCGGAGTGAAATTGCCCCGCGCGGGGACGAAGGTTATTCGCACGATTCTGAAGCCGGAACAAACGAGAGCGTTGGCGAGCAATCTGGAAGAGCCATATGCAACGCTCGTTCTGTTCTTAGCTGTGACCGGAATTCGGATCAGCGAGGCTATCGGAATCAAATGGTCAGATTTCGATGGCAACGTGTTGCGCATCAGCCGTCGTATTTACGAAGGACGCGCTGGCGAAACCAAGACCTCAAAATCGGTTCGCAGCCTACCGATATCTGAGGCTCTTGTGATTCGGATGCGGAAACTGGGAGAAGGCCAATGGGTGTTTCGCTCCCATGTTGGAACGACAATTAACCCGGGCAATGCGCTCAAGCGATACATTCTTCCGGCATCACTTCAACTCGGTTTCCGTCTCGGTGGTTGGCATGTCTTCCGTCACACGATGGCTACACAGTCGATGATGAGTGGCGCGCCAACTAAGGTAGTGTCGGAGATTTTTGGGCACTCGGATGTACAGACGACGATGAAGATCTACCAGCATGCGAATACCGAGAATCTTTGTGGGCCGCTAAACGAAATGTCCGACACGTTGTTACAAGATGTTACGAAAAGCACCGAGAGGCAGGAGGTGAATCGCGGCTATCCAACACATCAGTAAGATGTTGGAGCCGAGAGTGGGAGTTGAACCCACGACCTGCCGATTACGAATCGGCTGCTCTACCACTGAGCTACCTCGGCCCGCTCTAACGACAATAGCATCCGCGGAAAAATACTGTCAATTCATCCGCGGAAAAGCGGTTCTTTCAGCGCGAAAAGGGGTACATGGCCCAGCCGATTCCCACGCCCACCAGCAGAAAGAGGAACAGCGCCCACGCGATGTATTTCAGGCGGTCCGCCGGCCGCCGCTTGCTCAGGAAACCAAATCCGACCGAGATGACCAGCGCAAAAAGCAGCATGGACTGCAAATGACTGAGTTTGAATCCGAGTCCGGCGTTCATGCCTTGCGCCCCCGGGCCGCCTCAAAAGCATGCAGTGCCGCCAGCAGATTCAGGACGCCCGCGGTGGCCAGAAACCGCGTCCCGTAATCGCCGTCCGCATGGGACACATCTGGACCCTCTTTTTCGAGCGATCGCGCTGCCAGGTAAAACGTTCCCGTGCCCATGTCCGCGATAAACCCCAGCGAATCGAACGCATCATTTCCGCTCGAAGTGAAAAGATTTCCGCGCATCCCCGCACCGAGCACAACCAGCACTCCCACCGTGAGGAAGCACGCTATCGCCCGGCCCCACATCTTCAGGAGCGCGTGGCCTAACCCGGGCACGAGCCATCCGGCAATAGCGATGACAAAAGCGATCCCCTCGCGTTTCGCATCTCGTTGCGGAGCCGCTATTGCTGCTTCGCCAGCCATCTTGTTTTCTTCCATTCAGTTTAAGCCTATGCCAGCAGCGCCAGAATCTCGTTCTGAACTGCTCCCGTTACGCGCGCTTCTCCATCGCCAATGTAAACATTCACTTCGGTGCGCACGCCAAACTCCGGCAAATAGATTCCCGGCTCAATCGAATTGCAAGTATGCGGTATCAGGTGCCGCACGTCATGCGTTTCCAGCCCGTCCATGTTCGCCCCGTTGCCGTGCACCTTTTCGCCGATGCTGTGCCCGGTGCGATGGAAGAAATATTTCTCGTAACCCGCCTTTTCAATCACGCTGCGTGCCGTTTTGTCCACTTGCCAGCCCTGCAATGGCTTCCCCGCGGCGATGTGCTTGCGAATCAGGTTCACAGCGGCGTCGCGTGCGTCTCGCAAAATTCCAAAAATCTTTGCATGTTTCTCCGGCACTTTCGCGCCCAGGTACCCCATCCAGGTGATGTCGTAATAAACGCTTCCAGGCGTCTTTTTCTTCCCCCAAACGTCCAGCAAGAGCAAGTCGCCTTCACGAATAGGCGCGGCCGTCTCCAGTGTGGGTCCATAATGTGGATCGCTCGCATGGGCGTTAACCGCGATATCGGGCCCTTCCTCCGCCCAAATTCCTGCGGCTTCGAACTCTTTCAGAATCCAATTTTTCAAATCGTATTCCGTCAGCGGTTTTTTCTCGCGGACGCAATTCGCCGCGTGTTGAAAAGCACCGCTTACGATCCGGTCGATGATCACGCCCGCCGATAGATGCGATTCGAGCTGCTCCGTGCTCCAGCACGAATCATACTTCTGCACCAGGTCCGCCGAACTAACCACTTTCGGCCCGGCGCTGCGCACCAATTCCACCGTCCCGGCATCCACCATCGACACGTAGGGAATCTCGTTCTTGGGCGAATACTGCATCGCCACGCGCTTGGCGCGCCCTAGCATTTTCTTCAGGTTCTTTCGCAGCTCTTCCTGCTTCGCGTAATAAAGCGTTTCTCCCGGCAAAGCCGCAAGCGACTCGGACTCGATCTTGTGCACGAGTTTCTTCGGCGTTCCCTTTACCGGCACGAAGTAATACCACCGGCGCGTCCGCATTCCTTCCGGAAGGCCCAGAATGTGCTGGGCAATTGGATCGCGCCCGCGAAAATCGTAAAACAGCCAGCCATCGATCTTGGCGGCGCGTAAATCGCTCTGGATGCCTTGAATACTTGCACTCATCGGGAGAGTCGCTCCAACACTCGGGCAATTCTGAATCGCAAGCTCTAAGCTTCTTGCACCAGCAGCGCTTCGATTTGCTGCCGGGTCACACCGCGGATTTCGATGCGTTTCGTGCGGCTTCGATCGCCACTGAGAATTCTAACAGCCGACTTGGGTGTTTTCAAAAGTTCCGCCAGGAATTCCACCAGTGCCTCGTTCGCGCGGTCTTCCACAGCCGGCGCCCTTAGCCGGACTTTCAACGCCCCGCCCATTTCACCGGCGATCTCATCTTTGCCAGCCCGCGGCTGCACCCGCACCAACAGAATCACCGCGCTTTCCCGCTCTTGCATCTCCAGCATCTTGTCCTTTAACCGGCGCTACTTGGCGGCTCTCGCCCCAAAAAGCGCCGTCCCCACGCGCACTTCCGTCGCGCCTTCTTCGATCGCCACTTCAAAATCGTGTGACATGCCCATCGACAACACTGGCAGTGCGATGCGCAGCTTCCCCACCAAACTCTCGCGCAACTCCCTCAACCGCCGGAAGTATGGCCGCACTTCCTCCGCGTCCTCCAGAAATGGCGGGATGCACATCAATCCCGCAAGCTCCAGCCGCGGCAGTTCCGCGATTTCCTCCACCAACGACGCGGCCTGCTCAACTTCTGCACCGGTTTTTGTCTCTTCCTTCGCGATGCGCACTTCAATCAGGACGCGCAGCTTCCCGGTGATGCCGGCCTCCGCTCGCGCCCGGTCAAGTTTCTGCGCCAGCGCCAAATCATCGACCGAATCCACACTATGGAAGAGCCGCGCTCCCCTAGCCGCCTTGTTGCTCTGCAAATGCCCGATCAGATGCCACGTGGCAGCTAGCCCCTCCGTGCCCGCCCGCTTCCCTTCCCATTCTTGCACGCGGTTTTCACCAAAGTGCCGCACTCCGGCTTCATAAGCCTCGCGGATCGCGCTCGCCGCCTGCATTTTCGAAACGCCAATCAGTGTGACCTCTTCTACCGGCCGCCCAGCGCGGCGCGACGCGCGCGCCATCCTCTCCTCAATTCGCAACAGGTTTTCGCGGACCGGTGCTTGCGTCATGTTCGGACCCGCATCGTAGCACGCGCGGCATTGCAGCGCAGAGTCTCTGCGGTTAGACTGGCGCTTGACCGCTGATTGCCCGTCTCAGAATCTGCCGTCAACCTGAAAATGACTGCACGTGGAAAACTAATCGCCGTCGAAGGCATCGATGGCAGTGGCAAGCGCACGCAGGTCGAGCTCCTGACGAAAAAACTCCGGGCTCACGGCCATTCTGTTTTTTCCACCGGCTTCCCTCAATACGATTCCTGGTTCGGCAAAATGGTCGGTCAATTCCTTAACGGTCAGCTCGGCCCGCTCGAAAGCGTCGATCCGCATTTTACCGCCCTGCTCTACGCCGGCGACCGTTTCGAAACCAAGCCTAAACTCGAAACCGCTCTGAACAACGGCCAAATTGTTCTTGCCGACCGCTATATCGCCTCAAATCTCGCTCATCAGACCGCCCGCGTGCCCCCCGCAAAACGGTCCGCGTTCCTGGAGTGGATTGAGCACCTCGAATACGGTATCTATGGCCTTCCACGCGAAAGCCTCATTCTCTATCTGCGCGTTCCTCCATCGGAAGCGCAGAAGTTGATCGCGCAAAAGTCCTCGCGCAGCTACACCTCCGCGCAAAAAGATCTACTGGAGGGCAGCCTGCGCCACCTCGAAGATGCCGCCGGGATGTACGACGCGCTTTCTCGCCACGCGCCCTGGGCCACCATCCAATGCTTTGACGTTAAGCGCAATGCGATGCGCGAGCCCAATGAAATCGCAGCCGAAGTCCTCGCTGCCGTCGAAGCCACGCTTGCGGCTGCTCCCGCACGTGAGGGACGATAACATATGGGATTTTCTTCCTTTCTGGGAAACGAACGCATTGTGACCGCGCTGCGCGGCGCACTCCGCAGTCAACGCGTCCCCCACGCTCTGCTCTTCACCGGCCCACGCGGCTTGGGCAAATTTACTCTCGCGCGCATGTTCGCCCAAGCCGCGAATTGCGAGCGGCTCCCCGACGATTTCTGCGGCGAATGCGCCACCTGCCAGCGCATCTCACTGCTCGCCGATCACCAGAGGCTGCTCGAGCAGGGTCTCGTTGAGCGCGGCGAAAGCGCCGACGCCGCCACTGTCGAACGCATCCCGCTAATCCTGCAGTCGCACCCCGACGTGTGGGCGCTTGTCCCAGACCCAGTTCGCCTGAAAAACCCCGTCGTCCGCCCCATGCTGCGCATCGGCCAGTTGCGCGCTGTTCAGCGTGCCGCCTACTTTCAGCCCATGGGCCGGCGCCGCGTCTTTATCCTCGACGGCGCGGAGACGATGCGCTGGGACGTGGCTAACGTTTTTCTGAAAATCCTCGAAGAGCCCCCCGGCTCCGCGACGCTTATCCTTACCGCGCCTTCGCCCTACGCCCTTTTGCCTACCATCGTCTCGCGCTGCCTGCAATTCCATTTCGCGCCGCTTTCGCAGTCCGCCGTGGAAAAAATTCTCAAGGATCAGACCGATCGCAAGCCCGCCGAAATCCGCCTCGCCGCGCAACTCGCCGAAGGCAGTCCCGGCTTGGCCATCGAAATGGATGTGGCCGCTGCATCCGAAAGCCGCAAGCACGCCCTGCGCATTCTTGAACGCGCCGCGCGAGGCCAGGGATTCTCTCAGCTTTTCGCCGACACGTCGGCCCTCGCGAAGGACCGCACCTCCTCGGTCGAGGAACAGATCGGCGTTTTCTACAGCTTGCTCACCGATCTCCTCGAACTTACGTCCAAAGTAAATGAGCCCCATCTGCGCAACGCGCCGTTGTCGAAAGAGCTGGAATTACTAAGCAAGTCCGTTGATACCGCCTGGGTTCTTCGCGCGATTTCCGGTTTTGATGAACTTTATGCGGGAGCGCGCCGCAATTTGAACCGCCAGTTGGGCCTTGATGCCCTCGCCGCATCCCTGGCTTCGACGAATTCCCCGGCTCCGGCGCGTTAGGCCTGAATTACGCTGAGAAATGCCAGCCATTTACAAAATTAAATGGGCGGACTGTAACCCGCTGGCCTCCGCCCGCATCTTAAGGTACAGATATTCCAACCCCTCTAGGTAAGAAGGAGTAGTCATGGTGAACCGTCGTTTATTTCGTCCGGGTTTCGCGGACGTCAAGGAGCCGAGCGTACCCCGCCCTCAGCACAACAACAACGGCCCAGTGCCTAGCAAGAAACCCGCGCCGCCGGAAACGACCCACGCGGAAAATTTCTACTGGGTCAAGCAGATGCAATCTCACACGCCAATGGCCGTCGTCCTCGAGGACGGCGAAGTCCTGCGCGGCACGATCGAATGGTACGACCGTGATTGCATCAAGCTGACTCGCCAGGGCAGCCCCAATTTGCTCATCTTCAAGCGCGTGATCAAGTACATCCACAAGGATGGGGAAGAGTCCGCTCAGGGCGGCGACGAGTAAGCTCCCTAGCGTCGGATGGTGTGGCCGGCGGCAGCTCCGAAGGTAAGCAGCGCCTTCGCCGCCAGCTTTCCGTCCTCAGTGAATATCTCGCACTCCGTCACGACGAAGTTTCTTCCTGCGCGCAGCACGCGCGCATCCGCTTTGATGCGACCTCCGGGAACGGGCTCCAGATAATTGATGCTCAGCTCCACCGTCGCGATTTCCGTTCCATTGGGCACCGCCGTATACGCGGCAATCGCCGCCGTCGTGTCCGCCAGCGCCGCTAGAATCCCACCATGCACTACGCCATGAATCTGCTTGTGCCTCGGCCTGACGTCCATCCGGAAAATGGCGCGCCCCGCCTGCACGCTCTCCACATCAAACCCGAGCAGTTCCGTCGAGCGGCTTTCTTTCACCCGCCGCCGCACCAGTTCCGTGACCCGCTTCTCCTCTTTCGTCATTCTCTTCGTCATCGATTTTCTAACCGTCAGGACGCGGTTACCCCTCCGTCCAGGGGAATCGCCGCCCCCGTAAGCCACGACGATTCTTCCGAAGCCAGATATATCGCCATCTCCGCGACGTCTTCGGGCCGGCCCAATCGCCCTAGCGGAATCGTAGCCAGCCGCGCCCTCAGTTTGGCCTGTCCTTCTTCCGTTTCGTTGAACACGCCCTTCACCAAATCCGTCTCCACCACCGAAGGGCAAATGCAATTCACGCGAATATTCTCATGCGCGTGGTCGAGCGCCATGGACTTCGTCAGCATCGTCACCGCGCCTTTCGAAGCGGAATACGCCGCTCGATCTTTCACCGCGAACAGTCCGAGGACCGAACCAATATTCACGATCGCTCCACCGCCCGCCTTTCGAAACTCCGGCAGTACCGCTCGCGACATCAGAAACGGCCCCTTCACATTGACCGTCATCAAGCGGTCCCACTCCTCCTCGCTGATTCCTTCCACCGTCGAAACGCTGGGCGCCCCCGCATTATTCACCAGTACGTTCAGCCGCCCGAACCGCTCGACGGTCCCGCGCACCGCGCGCTCCACCTCGCCGGCACGCGTCACGTCGCACTCCATCGCCAACCCTTTGCCCCCCGCCTTTTCGATCTCCCGGGTGACTTCCCGCAGCTTCTCGAACCGCCTCCCCGCGACTGCCACGCTGGCGCCTTCCCGCGCAAATCCCAGCGCAATCGCCCTCCCAATGCCCGTCCCTCCGCCCGTAATCAGCGCGACCTTGCCCGCAAGTCGTGTCACGTATTTCTCCGCTCCCGCGTCTAATAATGAGTCGCAAGCCGCTTGCTGCCACGCGCAGGTGGCCGCGACTCTAGCATCCGGCTTATTGTGCTGCAAGCCGTTCTAGTGGCGGGTCTTTAGACCCGTGCTTTTTCTAGTTTTGTCGGCTCCAGGCCGGAACAATTGAAACTGTTGTATCTTAACTGCTCCCATTATCGCGACGGAGACTCTCAGACCGCTCTATGCGCATCGGTATTACCTGCTATCCCACCTACGGCGGCTCCGGCGTCGTTGCCACCGAACTCGGCATGGAGCTCGCCGCACGCGGCCACGATATCCATTTCATCAGCTACGCTCCGCCCATCCGCATGAACCGCAATGGCGAGCGCACTCATTTCCACGAAGTCGAAGTCGTCTCCTATCCACTCTTCGACCATCCGCCCTACACGCTGGCCCTCGCCACCAAAATGCTCGAGGTCTTCGAATCCGAATCGCTCGACCTTCTCCACGTGCACTACGCCATTCCTCATTCCGTTAGCGCCTTGCTGGCCCGCTCCATGGCCGCGCCGCGCCGACTCCCTTTCATCACTACGCTCCACGGCACAGACATCACTCTCGTCGGCAGCAACCGCAGTTACCTGCCCATCACCAAATTCTCCATCGAGCAAAGCGACGGCGTCACCGCCATCTCCAGTTATTTGCTCAAGCAAACCATCAAAGAGTTCGACATCAAGCGCCCCATCGAGGTCATCCCCAATTTCGTGAACTGCGATCTCTACAGCCGCTCCGCCGACAAAGGTCTTGCCAAGCAATGGGCCCCCAACGGCGAACCCATCCTCATGCATCTTTCGAATTTTCGCCCCGTCAAGCGCCTCACCGACGCCGTCGAGATCTTCGCCATCGTTCGCGCGAAAATGCCCGCCAAGCTCGTTCTCATCGGCGACGGCCCGGACCATGGCGCCGCCGAATTCCTCGTTCGCAAACACGGCCTCCAAAAAGATGTCTTCTTCCTCGGGAAGCAGGACAACGTCTACGAAAAACTCGCCGCCGCCGACCTTTTCCTGCTTCCTTCGCAGCTCGAATCCTTCGGCCTCGCCGCGCTTGAAGCCATGGCTTGCGAAGTCCCCGTCATCGCCACCAACGTCGGCGGCGTCCCCGAAGTCGTCGAGCATGGCGTGGATGGTTTTCTGGTCGAACCCGGCGACGTGAAGGAAGCCGCGCGCTACGCCATCGAAATCTTGTCCCGCGCCGATCGCGGCCGCGAAATGGGCAAAATCGCCCGCATCAACGCCAAGAAAAAATTCTGCGCCAACGACGTCATTCCCGCCTACGAAAACTACTACCGCCGCGTCCTCGACGAATCCTGATGCGGTTTTTACCGCGAGGAAATTGGCTCAGTTCCATAACCTCACCCGTGACCACCGCGAAACACACGCAGAGAGGTCTATTGACCTCTAAATAAATCAGCCCCAATGTTCAAGGTAAGACGTTTTGTGTCTATTCCCCGGGAATGCAAGATGCTCACAGCCACCAAAGCCGGCAGGTATGAAATCCTTGGCGAATTGGGCCGCGGCGCCATGGGTGTCGTTTACCGCGCCAAAGACCCGCTGATTGGCCGCACCGTCGCGGTCAAGGCTATCCGGCTTTCCGAAGAAGGCACGGGAATGTCCCATGCCCAATTAGTGGAGCGTTTTCAAACCGAAGCGCGCGCCGCCGGGCTTCTGGCGCATCCCAACATCGTGGTGATCTACGATGTTGGCGAATCCGAAGGCGTCTACTACATCACCATGGAATTGGTGAACGGTAAGAGCCTGCAATCCTTGCTCGATTCGGGCGACAAATTCTTGCTTCCTCGCCTCCTGCCAATCATGGAGCAGGTGTGCTCCGCGCTGCAGTTCGCGCACGAGCATAGCGTCGTGCATCGCGATATCAAGCCCGCCAACATCATGCTTACCGGCGACGATTTCGTGAAGATCACGGATTTCGGCACAGCCATGATCATGCAATACGGCGCCGCGCAGCAGACCTCCACGATGGGCACTCCCGGTTACATGTCCCCTGAACAGATCAAGGGAAAAGCCCTGGATGGCCGCACAGACATTTTTTCCCTCGGCGTGATGCTCTACGAAATGACCACGGGTCAAAAGCCATTTCGCGGCCAGGACGTCGCCACAGTTCTGTACCACATTCTCAACGAAGATCCTGTGCCGCCACATCAGTTGAATCCCATGATTCCACTGGGCGTCAGCAGCACCATCATGAAAGCGCTGACCAAGAGTCACCATCTTCGTTACGACAGCTGCCGCGAATTACTGGAGGATTTGAAGAATTACCGGCCGGGCGAATACCGCCCCAACGCCGCCCTTTCGGCCAAACGTATGGCGTCACGGCCTCCCGCTCGCGAAGGGACGGACCAGAATTTTAAAGCCGAGATGCCAAAAATTCCCGGTGTCGAAATCCGCCCCACGCCCCTGGCTCCGTTGCGCCCCAGACTGATTCCTGCCCCGGGCACTGCCGCAGTCCATCCTCGAGGAGAAACTGGGAAACCGATCCCCGGCGTTTACTCCGGGCCACCCGCGAAGCTGAATGTTGCCACGGTCAAGCGCCTTGCAACGATCGGCGCTTGCCTCGCGCTGGCGGCCCTGCTCGGCTCTTACGCCATCAAAACGATTCAAGGTATCCTTCAACCCGGTTCGGATGCGCCGCCCGCCCGCCAGGACAGCGCCTCGTCCACGCCGCCGGACAGTGCGAAAACGGACTCCGCGCCTAAGCCACTGTACGCCTCCCAGTCGAATCCGGAAATTGCCACCGTCAACGAGTTAGCGCAGCCTTGGTCTTCCAGGAGATTCTTCTACAGGAGTTTGACCGAATCGAAGTATGTTCCGGGACTCATTGTTCGCTTGCCCGGCCCTGCCGCCCAAGCCAAGTCCTACTGGGCATTTTCCCTGGAAGCCCCGTTCAATCAGTGCCAATTTGAATACGTCGATGACCTCGCAAAGATCTCATCGGATTATGGGTTCGCGGCAAAGCATCCCATGGTCGTTAATCCCTGCAGCCACAGTGTCTTTGATCCCCTTCAACTCAAGGAAGTATCTGGAAATATGATGGTGCGGGGCGCCATCGTGCAGGGACACGATGTGCGGCCGCCCTACGCTATTGATGTAAAAGTCGCCGGCAATCAAATCCAAGTCGTGGCCATGGAGTGAACCCCCCAGGACTCGACAAGAGCAAATCTCTAACCGTCATTTTCCTTGACAGGCTCAACGAGCGCGGGTTCCACTCAGCGCGGGCGGTTGGTAAGGCCGGCTTGTTTCCAGAGCTTCTCCCATTGCCAGATGCCGGGGGTTTTGTCGAGGACACGGAAGCCGAGCTGGTGGGCCAGCATCAAAATCTGACCGCGATGATGCGCCTCGTGCGCGAACATGTAAGCAAACATGGTTCCTCCGGCGGGCCACGTCGGCATCCAACTGTCGCGAGAGAACTTTGTAACGCGGCGATTCGGCGCGGCCGAGAGAGCATCCGACAACATGCGCAAGCACTGCGCGGCGCTTCTCCTGTGTGCGGCAGCAGACTGCTTCACGGTGCAGCGGTGGGGATCGAGCGGCGGCGGACACTTCAGATACGGCGCATTCTTCTTCAGCCACTTCAGGCGGCAGTTGTGCAGGTGCGCGAAGATGGCCGCGATGGTCCGGCCGCTGCCTTTTTGACCTAGAGGCTGCGTTCGCCACGCGCGAGGGTCGAGATGCGAGAGGATGAGCTGGTTCATGGCGTCGTTGCTCGCGTAGGTTTCGAGCAGAGTGTCGCGAATCTCAGCCAGCACAGCGTAAGATGGGGATGTGACCGCGTGGGATTCGAGTGCCATGGAAGCTCCGCCAATTTTAATTTAAGCAGGATGGTTCAATCTCGTTCAGTTTAGTGTCGTTCCGCTTCTCCCCGTATGTGCTGCAGAACCCGCAAATGGATTCGGTGAATGATGTAGTCCGACCACAAATGCCAATACGCGGCCGGCCAGATGGTGTCGTGATACCAAGTCGTCCCCTCGAGCCGCGTCTTTCCACCTGGCAACGCGGTTAGCAAAAACTGCCCCTTCTCCGAAACAAAATACCCGTGCAAGTGCGGCGCATCAATATGCCCATACGGAGTCAATTCATTCAGCGGCGCCGGATTCGCCGTTACGCCAAACTGCAGCAGCCGCGGCTCGTCCCAAACCTCGATCGGCTCGACGAACGGCCCCGTCGAGAAAACGCAGTGCCGCACCGCTCCAACTCCGCGCCCGGAAATCTCCGCGCGAATCGGATACGCAATCCCCGCGCGAAACAACAATTCCTTCGGCGGCGGAATCTCCGCAAACGCCACCACCTGGTTCCACACTTTCTCCGGCGGCGCATTCACCTCAATCGCCGTCCGCACTTCAAACGCCGGCAGCCGCAGTGCCGCGGCACGCTCAATCCCAAACGTCGCCGGCACCAGCAAAATCACCAGCGACAATACCGCCGGAGTCTGCTTCGGCCTCCAGTGGCGCGCTTGAACCATGTAACCCACCGATCCCCCGAGCGCCGCTAGCCCGAGCGCGAAGGGTGCCGCCATCAAAACGCAGATAATGCCTTCCATGGCTACCAGAATCAATGCCACACCGAGGATCCCGACCGGCAATAGTGACACTGCGATGCAATTATTGTACGTGCGCGGCGAGTGGTAGCTGTAGACCAGCACCGAGAACATTCCCAGGCAGAACGGCAGCGCGACGAAAAGCCCCCAGCCGTACGCCCCAAGCACCATCGTCCCCATGACCATAAATAAAAATCCCAATGCCGCCGTGAGAAAAATCGCCAGCACTGCGCTGCCCAGCTTGCTCGCCGGGATGAGTCCATCCAATCCGCTCGGCCCCGGCCACGGCGCGCCTTCCAATTCTGCGGCCCGGTCCCGCGGCGGCAGCGCGCAAAGCGCCAGGAAAAACAGAACATTGATTACCGGAACAAAAAAGAGAACGACCAGCCAGACTGGCTGCCCCGCATCACGCAGCCGCTGCACCGTCATCGCCACGCCCACCCACAAAAACGGAATCGAAAGGAGTAGCAGTGTGATCAGGAACCGGGCTTCAACATTCGAGAGGTGATCGAGTCTCGCGGCCTTCCCCAGCGGTGCCCAGTAATTGAAAAAAGTGTCGCCGTAACCCAAATACGACGCCGCAATCAACCGGTCCAGATTGTGCTTGATGAATACGCCAACGATTCCCACAACGGCATACTCCGAACGGCCAACTTTCCCGTCCCATCGCCACAGATCCGCGAATTTCATGGCATCGTCTCCTACGCCATACGCTTCGGCGCAACCGCGTTCGTCCAGCCAAGCAGCCCGCACACGCCAAATCCAACGGCGTTCAAGACTCCGTGATATTTCTGCATCCGCGCGAGATCCACAAATGGATGCAGCGGGTATTCGCCCATCGCCCACGTCGCTGCCAGAAGCATCCCGGCCAACACGCAGCCGCTCGAAAAGAAAAGCATCGTTCGCCCGGCGCGATGCTCCATGCCGACCGCAATGCGAATCGTTCCTGCGGCCAGCCCAAACTGGCCGGCGACAATCAGCATTACAGCGGCCAACTTCAGCTTCGGACCCACGAGAAAGGCCAAGCCAAGCAAGCCCGGACCAATCACAGCGCCGGTCAGCGCCACTCGAAGTGAATCGCTCCAGCGACTCTCGCGAAGACGCTCGTAGGTCAGCCCGGCAAGCACTGAGGAAAGAAATCCCGCGAAATGAAAATGCACCGCCGTCAGCAAGACAATCGGCTCTTGAAACCCCAGCGGTTGCAGGCCCAGCCGTGAAATCACAAGCCATGTTCCGCCGACGATCAAGTAGGCTTCGCCGACCGCAAAGCAAAATTGCGAGAATGATTGTGTTTTGTATTTTAGAAATCGGCGGAGGCCCCGCGCCGCCAGCCAGGCGCAGACAAAAAACCATGCGCTTGCAAGGGCGGCTCCTTTCGGGCCCGCGGGTTGGAAGAAGGAAAGTGTCGCCAGCCCCGCAGCAAAAATGATCCAACTCCGCCCACTCTTCCGGCCCACGAGTCGGGCAGGGTCATCCAATGACGGGGTCAAAGAAATCGCCAGAGGAACTGTGATCAAGGGTGCGAGCAAGAATAGGAGCTCAACCATGCTGAGTTGCACCCAGCCGATCCAGAAACCTGCGACGAGTGCACCCCACATCACGGCCCCGAGAATCGTGGCTGGATGGAACGAGCTTTTCGTGACTGCAAGTTGTCGCATCGCTATGCCCTCACGAAGCGGAAACGAATGCCGCAGCGGCGTACGTCGCTGCCAGGAACAACGCTGCGGTAATGAACGCCAGGTCACCCAAGCGATTTGTTCGACGGAGCGACGCGTCGTAATACAAAAGTTGCACGGGCGCGCGGCACAGCCAGAAAAGAGCCATGGATGCCGCGAGGAATCGGCCGAGTCCTCGCCCACCGGCCAATTCACCGGCAAAGCCAAACGTCACCGCCGCGAACAGCAACACAACTCCGACGATGTACGCGGAATGCACGACGAAAACCTGGCGGACGATGGGCGTAACGCGCGAAAGATTGTCGCGGTAGTTCAATTTCTTAGGAAGGAACACATTCGCAAACGCAATGGCCATCTGCACAAAGCCTGCTAGCCAGAGGAGCAAGAAAAGGGTGCGCATAACTGCCTCCTTTTGCGAGCTAGGCTCGCCGCGTCACGTCGCAGCTCTCGCCCGTCACGGCTGCACACTTTCGATTGGCTGCAACCCACCGATACCCTTTGCGCAAAACCTCCATCATCCCGGGAATCTTCGAGGCCCATACGAGCGGCCTGCCCCACCAGATCTCCCGCGCCAGCGCGACCGCCGCATCCGCCCCGCCATAGTGGCTCCCATCGCTCAGCAAGAGCCTCATCTCGTACATCAATTCCTCGCGGGTCAGCCCGAGCAGCGCGCCGACGCGCGGGTCCTGCAACGGCGCGAGTTCCAATCCACGCTTCTGCAAAATCGGCGCAAGCCAACGCGCGATTCGCGTGCAGAATCTGCACTCCGCGTCCCAAAACAGCCAGCCTCGCGCGTGCCGCCCCTTCCCGTCTGTGTACTCACTCACCAGCGAAATCATCGCCGTCCTCTTCTTCCCTATTCTCTACTTTCAACCGTTGACCGCCTTCTTTCCCAGCAAGGTAATGACTTTCCCCCGCAGCTTCACCACGCCCTTCAGTGCGCCCGTCGGCATGCGAATGATCTCTTCGAACAATCCCGTCATCGCCGTCAGGAATTCCAGCATGTCGGTCAGCCGCTCCCGCGTGTAAGCATCGCCAGCCGGGTTGGACTTCACCTCGCGCACGCACTCCGCTAACACATTTAGTGTTGGATCAATCTCGCGCCGTTTGCGCTCCTCCGAAACAATCCGGAAAATCTCCCACACGTCTTTTATCGATTCGAAGTGATCGCGCCGGTCGCCCAGCACGTGCACGACGCGCACGATCCGCCACCCTTGCAACTCCCGCAAGCTGGTACTGACGTTCGACCGCGCCACCGCCAGGGTATCCGCAATCTCGTCCGCCGCCACCGGTCGCGGCGAAAGAAACAGCAGCGCATGCACCTGCGCCACGGTGCGGTTAATGCCCCACCGCGTGCCCATCTCGCCCCAATGCAAAATGAATTTCTGGGCCACCGGGGTAAGGGTTTGCTGGGTCATTTTTGCCGGTTCGCTGATTGCGGCCATTAGGGGCCTCCCGTTCCTTTGCGTAGATTCTGTTGTTTCTGTCTGTTCAGAATGTACCGCTATTACAGTCCATTTGTCAAGTCCTTTCTTTCTTTCTCTCCCGCCATGCACACCTGTCCCTTTTCTGGACTTCCCCGCCAGTTCCTTTCCCCGTATCTTGAGTTCTGGGCCCTACTTTTGATCACTGTAGAAAGTTCGAACATGAGACCAGCCCGCAAAATCGCCGCTTCGTCACTAGCCGTCGCTATAGCCTTGGCGGGCGTCTCCTTAGCCTCAGCGACGGCTGACAATACTTCCTCGGACAACGCTCTTACGGCCGCCCTCTGCCCCATCGTTTACCGTCTCGACCAATCTCCTTCCTCGCGCGGCTACCATTACACGTTTTTTGGCAACGCTTTCTTCATCAATGACCAGGGTGACCTCCTCACTTCGGCCCACGTCCTGGAAACCTTTCGCAACGGCGGCCAGCCTTACATCATCGTCAGCCGCCCCAATAGCCCGCCGCAGCTTCTCCCGATCGCCGTGGTCGCTTCGGACTCCGCGCATGACGTGGCCATCCTGCACGTCACGCCCAATCCTTTTTCCGGGCACTTCCGCGTCAGCTTTTTGTCTCTTGCTACCGACGCCGCCGCTCCCGGCCAATCCGTTCTCGCGCTATCGCTCCACCCTGCCCGCTTGCAGGATGCTCAAAGTTTTCAGGAGCCGGTCGAGGACCGCTCCCCGGGCAAAGTGCTTTCGTTCGAATCCACGAAGCTGGATAAGTCCGCCCCGGCCGCGGAAGTTTTTCTCCTCAGCCATCCCGTGACGCTCGGCCAGAGCGGCTCGCCCGTCCTAGCCACCGATTCGAAAGGCGTGGTCGGCCTCGTCGAAGGCCGCTGGCTCCGGGAGAATCTGGTTTCCGTCGCTCATTCGAACGGCCAATCCGTCGGCACTCCCGGTGCCGCCGTCCCGATCCGCTACGCCATCTCCCTTCTCGACGCAAAACATGTCCCCTGGCGCGCGGCTCCTGCCGCCGCCAGTTCTGATGCTGCGGGGAAGCCCTGATCGATTCTTCTGTCCGACAATCTGTTCATGAAAAACAGCCGCTGATTGTGGTAGATATTTTGTGTTCCTGGAGGCCTATCCATGACACCAAAAGACTTTCGCCGCCTGGCACTGAGCTTCCCCGAAGCGGAAGAGCGCGCGCACATGAACCATCCCGACTTTCGCGTGGCGGGAAAGATCTTTGCGACGCTCGGCTACCCCGATAGAGACTGGGCCATGGTCAAGCTCACTCCCGTCGAACAGGAAATGTTTGTCAAAGCCCAGCCCAAAGTTTTCAATCCTTGCAATGGTGCCTGGGGCCGCCGCGGCTGCACCAACGTTTCCCTGAAGTCCGCGCGGAAACCGACGGTCCAACGCGCGCTCCTCGCAGCATGGCAGCTCGCGGCGCCCAAGAGCCTCGCGAAGAAGATTTGAGCCGTAGCTTTGTGGGATAATCCGCGCATGAAAACCTCCTGCTCCTCAGTTCTGTGTGGCTTGCTTCTGATTTCGCTTTCGTTTGCCCGTGCGTTCGCGCAAGCACCCGCCAACCAAACGCAACAGCCTGAATTCGTGAAGCAAAGCCAGCAATTGATGCGCGAAGGCAAGCTGCACGACGCACTCGCGGTCTTCCGCCAGACGCTGCAGTCGATGCCGCTCTCCATCCAGGCCAATCTTGGCGCGGGAAACGTCCTTGACTTGCTGGGCCAGGGAGAAGAAGCCCGCAAGTACTTCTCGAAAGCGGTCGACGTTTCGGACACGCCGGAGCGCAAAGCAGCATCGCAGCGCGCCATGGCCATGTCCTACGCGTTCGAAGGAAATTGCGGCAAGACGATTGAATTCGAAAGGAAAGTGATCGAGTACGATGCCGACATCAAGAATGCTTTTCAGCAAGGCGAAATCGCCGACGAAGCCGCGCGCGTGTGCATTGATTCCGGTGATTTGGAAGCAGCCCACAAATGGTATAAGACCGGCCACGATTCCGGACTGGAAGAGCCGGATATCAAGCCGGCTCGGGTGGACCTCTGGAATTTCCGCTGGGAACACGCGCAAGCGCGCATCGCGGCCCGGCGCGGCAACTCACAGGAAGCGCAGAAGCACCTCGCCGCCGCCAAGGCGATCTTCGACAAAGGCACCAACCCCGAGCAAGCACCATTCTTGCCGTATTTGAATGGCTATGTCGCGTTTTACGCGGGAGATTACAAATCAGCCCTTGACGAATTCTTGAAGGCCAACCAAAACGACCCGTTCATCCAATGCCTGACGGCGCAAACCTACGAAAAGCTAGGCGACAAGGACAAAGCCGTAGAGTTCTATCGCAAAGCCTCTGCGGCCACGGCTCACAATCCTCCAGCCGCCTACGCTGTGCCCTTCTCCAAGAAAAAGATCACTGAACTCGCGCATTAACCCGCCCGGCGCGCGCTGACCCGCCACTACATTTCAGCCGACGGGTTGCATGGTGGAGACCAGCTCGGGGATGTCAATGCGGATTACCGTGCCTTGGCCGGGGCGGCTTTGGATCTCCAGGCCGAAATCGGTGCCGTAGAGGACGCGAAGGCGCTCGCGGACGTTGCTCAAGCCGATGCCTTCGACGTAGACGTGGGGCATCTTTTCTTCGGAAATGCCCACGCCGTTGTCTTCAATCTCGATGTGCAAGCGGCCATCGCAGTTGGTGGTGCGCAGCTCGATTTTTCCGCCGCCGAGTTTCGGGGCCAGGCCGTGCTTCAGGCAATTTTCGACCACAGGTTGTAAGAGCATGCTGGGGACAAACGCTTCCATGGTGGCGTCGTCGACGTGCTTGACAATGTCCAGGTTGTCTTTGCCGAAGCGCGCGACTTCGATGTCCAGGTAGTCGTCGATGAACTGCAATTCTTCGCGGAGGGGAACAAACGTTTCATGCTTGCGCAACAGGCGGCGCAGAATATTGCTCAGCTTGAGCACCACGCCGCGCGCGCCGTCCGGGTCGATGCGGATGAGCGCGGAAACGGTGTTCAACGTGTTGAAGAGAAAGTGCGGATTGATCTGGCTGGAAAGGGCGTCCATGCGCGCTTTGAGCAGCAATTGCTGGTGCTGCTCGAGATTCATCTCGATACGCGTGTTGTTCCAGATTTTCAGCGGCGCGGCGACGGACATCAGCGTAGAGATCACCACCAGCACAAGCCACCAATCCCACTTTGAGTCGATGGAGAAAAGCCATTTCGGCTTGGTGGCCAGGACCAGCGCCACGCGCCCCAATTCGAGGCCGACGCACGCCCCCAGGGGCGCCATCTCCCAGGACAACTCCGCTTTGCGCAACAGCTTCAGCACGGCTTTCGGAATATTCAAGAACGTGAACGGCCCGAAATTCCAGAGATCCTCTTTGTTGGGAATGGCCTGGCGGATGAGTCCGCCAAGTAACCCAGCGGCCGAGGCTACCGGCATGGCTAGCCATTCATGCGCAAGCAGCGCTGGAACGGTGATAATCGCACCGCCGATCGGCCCCACCACACGGCCGCCCAGCAAACCCATGAGGAACGCGCCTTCGAGCGACAAATCCGCAAACCAATAAGGTTTTCCCACGAGCCGCAGCATCACGCCGAGGATTAGGGGCGGCACCATGAACACCATCAGTTTCAATTTCTGGTCGGGATCGCGCTGCTCGGTGAACAGGACGCGGCGAAAGGTGGTCCAGCGCGCGAGGAGCGCGGCAAAGGAGGAGGCCACACCCACTTTGAGAAGCAGTGTGAAGAGAAGATCGCGAACGGAGGTGGCGGTATCCATTTTGGTGAGCGCGTTTCATGCTAACGCTAGCCAATCTGCCGCTTTATGTAAAGCACACAGGGTACGTTGTTGCCTTCCCAGTTCGCCGGGGCCTTCGGACTGTGCAGAGCTTCATCCAAGGAAGGCGCCGATTCGCGCTCTCCTTCGTTCGTCGCGGAAAGTTATTTCCTTTTCATGAGGCAAGAAGTACTGCCATGATTCACAAAGGGGATCTTCCCCGGCGCAACGGATTTTCTTCGATGGAGGATGCAGATGAATATCGCAGGAGTTCGAGACCGGCAGAACTGGGCCATCTATCTAGCGTCCGCGGCATTTTTGGTGTCGCTGATTGCTTGCAGTCGCTCCACCACTTCAAATGCGGCGGCACCGGAAAGCAATGATCCTTGGAAAAACGAGCGACAGTATCCGCCGTTGGTCTTCAACAGCAATGCATGGCTGGATTGCTCGATCTCTTCCAGCGCGAACGGCCGCCAGGCCATGACCACGACCTCCGGGCAGGGCTTCACCTTCGACGCAACCATGCTCCCCATTGAAAAGAGTAAGTTGCAACTCATTGGTCAGAGCGGAATGAAGTACAAGTTCGATTCCTTTCCTGTTGCGGCCGTCAAAGCTCGCTTCACCGGTTTGGGCGACGGCATGATCACGGAGATGAAGACCGAAGTAGAGGTCGCCGTCGCTCGCTTCACGCAACCAGGCGGCGCGGGGACGGCCATCCACTTCACAGCCACTGATATTGCCACGGACTCGGCCTACGTTGAATTCACCGGAGTGTTCGTCCGAAACAGCGATACCAAGCGTTTTCCGTTCCGCGTGCTCTTCGGCCGCGTTCAGGATGGAAGCGGCACCGTCATTCCTTTTAGCGCCGCGCCAGAGACCACTCTCCTCACTAAGAATGTAAGATTGGGGAGTTTGCGTCTCCCGGTAACGGTCACAACCGCCCTCTATGAGGCAGAAGACGATGTCGCAAAATTGAAAATGCCGTGAGGCTGAGATTGAGAGACATCCAGACGAATTCGCGAGGGCGGGAAGGCCTGCTATACTTTTCGCTTCCGATGAACTCAAAATCAAGGACGATGGCGCGGCCCAAGGGAAAAAACGGCGGAATCGAAATGGTCGCGCATGCCGCGCTTCCAACGCGATATGGCCATTTCACCATTTACGGCTTCAAGGGCCGCAGCCCGCAGGAGGAAGCGGTGGCGTTGGTGCGCGGCAAGCTGAACGCAAAGAACTTACCCCTGGTGCGCGTGCACTCGCAGTGCCTGACGGGCGACGTTCTCACCTCGCTGAGGTGCGACTGCCGCGCGCAGCTCGAGCTGTCGCTGCGGAAAATCGGGCGCGCGGCGGCCGGAGTACTAATTTATCTTCCGCAGGAAGGGCGTGGCATCGGCTTGATGAACAAGCTGCGTGCTTATCAGCTGCAGGACGGCGGGATGGACACGGTGGAAGCGAATGAATCGCTGGGCTTCGCGGCGGACGCGCGGGATTACGATTTTTCCGCGCAAATTTTGAAAAAACTCGGCGCGACGAGAATCCGGCTGCTTTCGAACAATCCAGAAAAAGTGCGGCAACTGGAAAGCGCTGGCATTCAAGTTGTTGAGCGCGTGCCATGCCAGCCGCGCGTGTCTGCAATTTCACGCAGCTATCTAAAAACGAAAAAACGAAAGATGGGGCACCTGCTGAAAGGAATTTAGAGTGTGAAGACGAAGCCCGACTGGCTGCGCGTCAGCATCATTGTGCTGGCTCTAAGTTACGCGGTCTTGGCGGGGCTGCGCACGGTATCGGATTTTGACCTGGGGTGGCAGCTCGCCACAGGCCGCACATTGGTCGAACAGCATCAAGTTCCGCGAGTCGAACTTTTTTCCTACACAGCGCACGGAAATGAATGGATTTATCCGCCTTTTTCCGGCGCGATTTTCTACCTTTTATATCTTGTGGGCGGATATTCGGCGCTCTCGTGGCTTGGGGCGCTGGCGTGCGCGGCGACGGTGGCGTTTCTTTGCGGAGCTGGAGGCCGGCTGACCGCGATTATGGCGATCGTGGCAGTTCCGGCGATTGTATTTCGAACGATTCCGCGCGCGGAGCTTTTCACCACGGTGCTTTTTGCGGCGGTGCTGGCAATCGTTTGGAATCATCACGCCGACAGGCGCGTGCGGCTGTGGATTCTGCCGGTGATTTTCTTGTGTTGGGTGAATCTGCATCTGGGATTTATTTCCGGGCTGGGACTCCTCGGGGCAGGTGTTTTGTTTGAACTTTGCGATTTGCCATTTGCGGAGCGGCGAGCAGCGGCGTTGGCACGGTTGAGAGAGGCAGCGCCATGGTTCGCGGCATCGTTCGCAGCCACGCTCGTCAATCCGTGGGGCTGGCGAATTTACGAAGCGCTCTACCGGCAAAACAAGGTGATGCAGGTCCACAGCGCGTTCATCAGCGAATGGTCTTCGGTGCAACTGAATTCGCTGGCATGGCGGCAGGCCCTGAACGCGCGCGATCCCGCGAGCGCGGACTGGTGGCTGATTGGCGCGGCAGTGGGGGCGATTCTGGTGGCGCTTTGGAAAAAACGGTTTGGACCGGCGATGGTCCTTGGCGCGGGAATCTATCTCTCGCTGCAACATATCCGGCTGCAAGGGCTATTCGCGATTCTTGCGGTGGTGATTGGCGGGATGTTGTTGAGCGAGGTTGCGAAGACTATTGCGGCTTCGGGACTGGCGCTTTCGAAAAATGCTGAACGCGCAGGAGAAACGGCGGCGGGCAGCAGAGTTTCCCCGCGAATCGCGTTTCTCGGCGTTGCTGTCCTGGCCCTGCTGGTGGAAATCCGCGTCACGGATCTTGTTTCCGATCACTACTACCTGGATTCAGGCCAGCTCTCGCTTTTTGGCACCGGCCCGTCGTGGTGGTTTCCCGAACGCGCGATGGCGTTCCTCGAACGGGAACATTTGCCGCGAAACATTTTTCACGATTACGCGTTAGGGGGATATCTGACGTGGCGAGTTGGCAAGGAGTATCCAGACTTTGTGGATGGCCGGTACATCCCGTTCCGCAAAGAACTTTTTGCGGAACAGAAGCAGCTGATGTCCTCGGGGCCGGATTCCGCGGACTGGCAGAAGGCCGCGGATCGCTGGAAGATCAACACGCTGATTTTTTCGGTGGCGCGCTATGCGGGGCTTGGAACATTTCCTTTGCAGGAATATTGTGCGAGCAAGGCATGGAGGCTGGTCTATCTTGATGACGTCTCTGCCATCTTCCTTCACGACGCCGCGAAAAACGCGGAGGCGATCGGCAAATTGGGCATCCGCTGCGAGAACGCGGCGATCGCACCACCGGCGATGGCATCGGGAAACTCGTTTCGCGCGCGCGCGGAGCGATTCAATGCGCTGATGAATGCCGCGTCGATTTTTTATGCGCTCGCTCGGGACACGGAAGCCGCAACCGCGCTCGAACAGGCGGAGCAGCTTTTTCCGAATAATCCGAACCTGCATCTGGTAAAAGCCCAATTTTACAGCGCCATGAATCGCCTCGACGAGGCGGAGCGCGAATACCAGCGCGTAGTGCGTACCAGCCCCAGTGATGTGGCTTGGTATGCGCTGGCGCGGCTGTACGCGGGGCAACATCGCTATGCAGAAGCGCTGCACTGCATGCAGGAAGCAGAGCCACTTTCCTTGGTGCCTTATGAACGATTGCGGGGAATGGGTACACTCCGCGTTTATTTGAATCAGCCGCAGGAGGCACTGGCGGCGTTCGAACGTGCGGAAAAGGAGAGCCCGTATCGGGGGGATTCTTCGGATCTGGGAAAGCAATTTGGTGCGCAGGTTGCGGAGGGCCGGGCTCGGGCTTACCGGCAATTAGCCGATGTGGATCGTGCCGTGACCGAGCAGGAATTGGCGGTGAAGCTCAATCCGGAGAACGCGGCGTGGTGGACGGAGCTGGCGGAGCTGTACCAGGCACAAGGGCAGGCGGAAAAAGCCGCGCAGGCGAGAGAGAAAGCGGAGACGATACAGAGCAAAACTGCGAGCATCACAAAAGCTCCCGAGCCCGCCGAGAAACAGTAATTACGATTTGGGCCCAGCGCGGAACCG
>Ga0210410_10000102_pt1 | contig 131052 bp, 103 predicted proteins | sample IncBWC4MmetaG_FD_161058 | JGI IMG/M metagenome (GOLD analysis project Ga0210410, IMG submission 161058) | Forest soil microbial communities from Barre Woods Harvard Forest LTER site, Petersham, Massachusetts, United States - Inc-BW-C-4-M | ecosystem: Environmental > Terrestrial > Soil >...
GCTCAAGATCCTCGGGGTGAGCATGTAATCATAAAAGACAGTTATGACGCTATTGGTCACCCGGCCTCTCGGTGGCAAAAGCGGTCAGCGGAGTAGATTGCGGAAGTCCGAGGAGAGCCGAAGAATATGGGCATGACCAATCCCGCATACGTTCTAGGGCACTCCGATCGAGAGCTGTCGCGCCTGAGAGTGCAGGCGCGCCTTCTTGAGCCGGCCACGCGACAGATTTTTCGCGAGGCGGGCATTGACGCGGGCATGCGCGTCCTCGACATCGGTAGCGGTGCGGGTGATGTCGCATTCCTTGCCGCCGAGCTCGTCGGCGCCTCTGGCGAGGTGATCGGCACGGACGTGGCGGCAGCGGCGGTCGCCGCAGCAACGCGCAGCGCCGAGGAGAGAGGCTTGGCCCGAGTGACCTTTCGCGAGGGGGATCCAGCGGAGTTGAAGTTCGACCGGCTGTTCGATGCCGTCGTGGGCAGATATGTACTGCTTTTTCAGGCCGATCCAGCCGCGCTCGTGCGAAAGGTCGTGCGCCATGTTCGGCCTGGTGGCTTGGTTATTTTTCAGGAGCCTGATTGGGTCGGCGCTCGTTCAATTCCCCCGGGGCCGACGTATGAGCGCTGCTGTGGGTGGATACGGGAGACATTCCGCCTCGCTGGCACCGATTCGAACATGGCCGGTAGGCTATTCACGACGTTCATTCGTGCGGGTCTGGCGGCACCTCAGATGCGTATGCAGACGTTCATTGGCGGCGGTGCAGCCAGTGAGGATTTCCTGCAAGCGCTCGCGGATCTGATCGAAACCCTCATTCCGAGCATGGAGCAGCTTGGTGTTGCGACACGCTCAGATGTGGACGTGGAAACCCTGGTTCAGCGGCTCCTGCGCGAAGCGACGCAGAACGAAAGCGTAATCGTCGGGCGCGCCGACATCGGCGCTTGGGCACGCGTGTAGGGCGACAAGGCGCCCGACAAAGCGCCTACGCGGCAATGCTGATCAGGCCACGGCCGGCCGCTCGCCGCCCGGTCCCGGCATCGGGCGCGGGTGCAGTTTCAGTGCCAGGATGAGTGTCGCGGCACCGACGAGCGCCGCCGAGACAACGCGAAACCCGCCGCTGAAGCTCCCCGTCTGGGTGGCGATTGAGCCAATCGCCGATAAGCCAAAGTAGGCGCCTAAACTCCCGACGGAATTGATGAATGCGAAGCCACACGCGGCGGATCGGCCGGTCAGGAACTCTCCCGGCAACGCCCAAAATGGCCCGAGATAGCTATCGAGACCGGCGGCAGCGACGCACCAGAGCGCCACGCAGGCGGCAACCGACGACGTCGCGCCCACGAAGATGAGTGCCGCAGCGGCGCACAGCAGGGAAATGGCCGCATGGAAGTGGCGCTCACCGCTCCTATCCGAGCTTCGCGACACCAGCACCATCGAACCGAGACCGGCGAGGTTGGGAACGATGATCAGTATTCCGACCGCGGTATTCGACAGGTCGGTCGCGACGCTCTTGATCGACTGCGGCATCCAGAAGCCGGTGATATAAAGACCACTCAAGAACAGGAAATGCGTAGCCGCCAGGTGCAGGACCCGGGGATGGGTGAGAGCCTTGAAGACGGTCAGAGTCTGCGCGCCGGACTTCGCTTTCGCTTCGGCCATCAGCGCATCGGTGAGGCGTACTTTTTCCTCGCCCGAGAGGAAGGTCGCGTCGGCGGGACGATCAGGAAGCATGCGGTAGGTCAGCAGTCCGCAGGCGATCGCCGGCAGCGCCTCGAGGATCAACAGCCAGCGCCAGCTGCTCAGGCCATAGGCGTTGACATGATCGAGTATCCAGCCCGATGCCGGCCCTCCCAGGATGCTTGCGGCCGGCAAGGCCGTCAGGAACAGACCGATGGCCTGTGCCTGTTCGCGTTGCCGGAACCAGTACGATAGGTAGTAGACGATTCCGGGATAGAAACCGGCCTCCGCCGCGCCGAGTATGAAGCGCGCGACATAGAGCTGAGTCGCGTTCTGGACGAAGCCGGTGAACACGGCTACGACGCCCCAGGTGATGAGGATTCGGGCGATCCATGTGCGTGCGCCGATCCTGTGCAGGATCAGGTTGCTCGGGATCTCGAACAGGAAGTAGCCCCAGAAAAAGATCCCGGAAAGCACCCCAAACTGCTCGCTCGTGAGAGCGAGTTCGCGGTTCATCGTGAGAGACGCAAAACCAACGTTGACGCGGTCGAGGTAGGCGACGACATAGAGCACGAATAACAGCGGAATCAGGTGCCGGCGGGCCTTGCGGGCGGTACCGGCGTCGCTGATTTCCACGGGCAGGGGGACTTTGGCCGGCGCAGCGCTCATGGCGAGCCTCTTTCGGACACGAGGCAGTATCCGTTAGGTTGCGCGAAGATGTCCATCCGTCTGCGAGCCGCGGCCACAGTTCGATGCCGCAAAGCCGACCGTCACGACTCGCGTCTTCTCGTCGTAGTCAACAGCGGGTCCGTGACGAGCCTGCCGTCTGTGATCCGAGCGACACTACTACCGTCCGAGGGGCGCGAAGTACTCGTCGGCAACCGCCGCGTCTCACGCCTTGGAGGAACTCATCGTCAGTTTTCGACTGGGACCAGCGAGGTCGGCTTTGTCTCGATCTCGGGATGGAGCAGGGGGCCGCCCAGCTGTATATATCGTCCTCGCCCGCCGCGCGCGTCAAGCTGCAAATTCGACTTATTCGTCGCGAAAGTCATGGGTCGCATGAACGCCTCGCCGAGACCGGCGGTGCTAGAGTGGCCGACTTGAGGTGACCCATGGCGCAGGGCGCCACGATCTACGTGTTCAAAATCGATCTGGCCGACTCGGACCGCGGCGTTTATCAGCCGTTGGAGCTGCGCGTGGCGCGACATCCGTCGGAAGCCGAGGATCACTTGCTGACGCGCGTGCTGGCCTACTGCCTGGAATACACCGAAGGCATCGCATTCTCGAACGGATTGTTCGATTCGGACCAGCCGACGATTGCGGTGCGCGATCTGACCGGTGCGCTGCGCGTGTGGATCGATGTCGGCGCTCCGGATGCGGCGCGGTTGCACCGCGCGGCCAAGCTCGCGCCGCGCGTGGCTATCTATACGAACAAGGACCCTCTACTGCTCGCCTCGCGGCTGGCGTCGGAACGCATTCATCGCGTCGAGGCGATGGAGCTCTATGCGGTGGATCGCGACTGGCTGGCGAGCCTCGCGGCGCGCCTCACGCGGCGCATGGAGTTCACTTTGACGGTGGCCGAGCGGCACGTCTATGTTTCTCTTGGCGAGGACACCCTCGACTGCGTCATCGAACGAAAATCGATTCCGGGCGCCGGCAATCCCCACGCCGACTCCTCATAGCTAAGCTAGTTTAGCTAAGCTATGGGCGAAGCTAGCTTAGCAATGGGATCTCGACCGTGCGGCCGCTGCGCGCGCTCTCGAGGATTGCCTCCAATGTGAGCATGCCGTCGATCGATTCCTCCGGCGTCGTGCCCAGCCACTCGGCCGGGCCCTCGCTGACCAGCCGCGCGAAGGAATCCGCTTCGGCGAGGAAGCCGTTGATGGCCGACGTTTGAACGATGGAGTCGACCGCGTCCTTGTCGGTTCCGACGCGAAGCTGCAGGACCGCCTGGGACGCGACGGAAGTGTGGTTCAGATACGTGGTTTGAATCACGCCGCGGGTACCCGCAATCAACGCCTGGCGATGCACGCAGGTGTTGAAACCGCAGGTGATTTGCGCGAATAGGCCGCTCTCGTACACCAGCGTCGCGGCCAGTGCGCGATCTACGCCGCTCGCCGACCACTCGGCGACGGCGTGAACGCGAATGGGGCGCGCCTTTGCGATCATACGCGCCAGATTCACGGGATAGGTACCGACGTCCATGAGGGCGCCGCCGGCCAGTTGCGGACTGAAGCGAATATTTTCGCCGGCGCCGAGAGTAAATCCGAAGCTGCCCTGGATCAGCTGAACGTCGCCGATGACGCCGCCGTCCAGTAGCTCGCGCAGTTTGAGCGTTTGCGGCTGTGTTCTGTAGGGATAGCCCTCGACGAGATGGACGCCGTGTTGGCGCGCGGCGTCGAACATGGCCCGTGCCTCGGCGGCCGTCGCCGACAGGGGCTTCTCGCAGAGCACGTGTTTACCGGCCTGAAGCGCGCGGATCGACCACTCGGCATGCAGTGAGTTGGGCAGCGGTATGTAGACGGCGTCGATGTCGCGATCGGCCAGCAAGGCTTCGTAGGAAGCGAAGTGGCGTGCCAGCCCCGCTTCCTGCGCGAAGGCTCGAGCTTTGGCGGCATCGCGGCTCGCGACGGACGTCACCGTCGCATGCCGGGAAAGGCGCACGCCCTCGACGAAGCTGCGCGCGATCCTGGCCGTGCCGAGAATTCCGAATCGCAGCGGCATGATCAAGTGCCCGAGGCGCGGCCGGCCGGCAGCTCGGCGAGATAGTCCCTGGGGCGCAAAAAATCCGCGTACAAGCGCGCTTCCGGCGACCCCGGTTCGGGATGCCAATCGTAGTCCCATCGCGCCACCGGCGGCAGCGACATCAGAATCGACTCCGTTCGGCCGCGCGATTGCAGGCCGAACAGGGTCCCACGATCATAAACCAGGTTGAATTCCACGTAGCGCCCGCGCCGGTACAGCTGAAACCGCCGCTCTCGTTCGCCGAAAACCTGATCCTTGCGGCGTTCGATGATGGGCATGTAGGCGGGCAAAAAGTGATCGCCCACGCTGCGCACCAGGCCGAATGACCGCTCGAAACCGTCTTGGTTGAGATCGTCGAAGAACAGGCCGCCGACCCCCCGCGTTTCATTCCGATGCGGCAAAAAGAAATAGCGGTCGCACCAGTCCTTGTACTTGCCGTAGGTTTCCGTGCCGAACGGTTGGCAGGCGTCGCGTGCCGTGCGGTGCCAGTGCAGGACGTCTTCGTCATACGGATAGTACGGCGTGAGGTCGAAGCCGCCGCCGAACCACCAGTGGGCCGGCCCGGCGCTCGGGCTGGCCACCAGAAAGCGCACATTGCAGTGTGTCGTCGGCGCATGCGGATTTCGCGGATGAAACACCAGGGACAGGCCCATTGCCTCGAACGGCGCGCCGGCAATTTCCGGGCGCAGGTTCGAGGCGGAGGGCGGCATGCTGTCGCCGAAGACGTGCGAGAACGACACGCCCGCCCTCTCGAACACCGTGCCGTCGCTCAACACGCGGCTCTCGCCGCCGCCGCCTTCAGCTCTGGCCCAGGGGTCGCGGCGAAATTTTGCGGCGTCGATCGTTTCCACGGCCGCAGTGATGCGATCATGCAAGTCGTTCAAAAAGCGCTTGACCGCGGGTGCGTCCATGGCTGCTTACGGCTTCTTTTTTGCGGGACTCTTTTTTGCGGCGGAAGCCTTTGCCTTGGGAGATGCGCGGTGCTTCGCCTTGGGCGGGGCGGCGGCGGTATGCGCCGGCGCCTTCTTGTCGGCGGATGACTTCGCGCCCTTCGCGGCCAGCCGAACCGGCGCCGCGCGCCTCGCCGCGGCCGGCGCATCCTGTGCCGCGGCATGGTCCTTGACCGCCCGCTTCTTGGGGGTCTCATCGACCGACCGCCCCTTGGGCGCGGCTTGCCCCTTGGGCGTGCCATTTCCCCCCTTGGCCGCACGGCCCCACTTGCCGAAGGTGCGTGCCGGCGCGGCCGCCAGCATGGCCTGACACTCGGCCAGAGTCAGACTCTTCGGGTCCCTGTCCTTGGGGATCTTCGCATTGCGCGATTTGTCGGTGATGTAAGGACCGTAGCGGCCGTTCAGCACTTGAATTCCGGCGTTGGGAAAATCCAGGATCAACCGATTGGCATCGGCGATTTCCTTTTCGCGGATGACCTCCAGCGCGCGCTCGCGCGTGATTTCGTATGGGTCGTCGATTTTGAGCGACGCGTACTTGGCCCCGTATTTCACGTACGGACCGAATCGGCCGACATTGGTCGTGATCTCCTCGCCGGCGGCCGTGGTTCCCAGCTTGCGCGGCAGCTTGAACAGCTCCATCGCTTCCGTATGCGTGATGGCGTCCATCTTTTGCCCGGGGCGGAGGCCCGCAAAACGCGGCTTGTCTTCATCATCCTTGGTGCCGATTTGCACGAAGGGACCGAATCGCCCCATGCGCACACTCATCGGTTTGCCGCTCGCCGGATCCTTGCCCAAATCCCGGGCCTGCGCGACTTCCTCGCGGCTGACCGACGCTTCCGTATGTTTCACCAGATCGATGAACGGCTTCCAAAACCTATCCAGCAGCGGGACCCATTCCTGCTCGCCGTTCGCCACGGCATCGAGCGAATCTTCCATCTTTGCGGTGAAATCGTAGTCTACGTAGGTGGTGAAATATTGGGTAAGGAACCGGGATACGATCTTGCCGATGTCCGTCGCCGTGAAGCGCCGGCTTTCGATATCCACGTACTGGCGATCGCGCAGCGTGGAAATGATGGATGCATAGGTCGACGGCCGGCCGATGCCGTATTCCTCCAGCGCCTTGACCAGGGAGGCCTCGGAGAAGCGCGGTGGCGGCTCGGTGAAGTGCTGCGTGGGCACCACGGCGACGAGTTTGACTCGATCGCCTTCCTCCATCGGCGGCAGCACATGATCGGAATCGTCCTGCACCACATCGTCCATGCCTTCTTGATACACGGAGATGTAGCCGGGCTTGACCAAGGTGGAGCCGTTCGCGCGCAGCACGGTACGCTTCGGGCCTTCCTTGCCCGCGCGCATTTCCACGGTCACCGTGTCGAAGATCGCCGGCGCCATTTGACAGGCCACCGTGCGTTTCCAGATGAGCGAATACAGGCGGAACTGATCGCTTTCCATTTTCTTTTCAATGTCGGCCGGCAGAACGTTGGCGGCGGTGGGGCGAATGGCCTCGTGGGCCTCCTGCGCGTTCTTCGACTTGGTTTTATAGATGCGCGGCTCTTCCGCCAGCCCCTCTTGCCCGTACAGCTGCACGATGACATCGCGAATCTGGCCGATCGCCTCTTGCGACAGATTGAGCGAGTCGGTGCGCATGTAGGTGATGAGACCCACCTGGCCCTCGCCGATGTCGACGCCCTCGTACAGCTGCTGCGCGACCCGCATGGTTTTTTGCGCGCTGAAGCCCAGCTTGCGGGCAGCCTCTTGCTGCAGGGTCGAGGTGGTGAAGGGCGGCGCGGGATTGCGCTTGCGCTGCTTGCGCTCCACCGACAAGACGGTGAGTTCACCGTGGGCCGCCTCTGTCAGCGCAACTTCGACGTCGCGCGCCTGGGCGGCGGTCGTAAAACTGAACTGCTCCACCTTGGCGCCCTGAAATTCCACCAGCTTGCCGGGAAATTTCTGCTCCGAATGCATGAGCTCGGCATCGATGGACCAATATTCGCGCGCGACAAACGCCGCGATTTCGTCTTCGCGCTCGCAGATCATGCGCAGGGCGGGGCTCTGCACCCGGCCCGCGGACAGGCCGGGGCGCACCTTCTTCCACAGCAGCGGCGACAGGTTGAACCCCACCAGGAAATCGAGGGCGCGCCGGGCTTGTTGCGCATTCACCAGGTCGACGGACAGCTCGCGCGGGCTCGCCATCGCTTCACGGACCGCGTTCTTGGTGATTTCATAAAACACCACGCGCTGCACGTCCTTGCCCTTGAGTTCGCCCTGGGCCTTCAAGAGCTCGTACAGATGCCATGAAATGGCTTCACCCTCGCGGTCCGGGTCGGTCGCCAGGAACAGCGAGCTGGCCTTCTTCAGGGCGCGTGAAATGGCGTCGACATGCTTCTGGTTGCGTTCGACGACTTGGTACTTCATGGCGAAGTGGTGCTTGGGGTCGACGGCGCCTTCCTTCGGCACGAGGTCGCGCACGTGGCCGTAGGAGGCAAGGACTTCGAAGTCTTTGCCGAGGTATTTCTTGATGGTTTTCGCCTTGGCAGGCGACTCCACGATAACGAGGTTGCTGCTCAAAGTCGTCTAATGCAAAGCGTCAGAGCGCTCTTCGAAGACCAGGTCTTCCATCTGCGCGTAAGCGGATTCTTGTCCAGGTTGGCTGAATAGCACCATCAAGACGACCCACTTCACTTGTTCGATGTCGATTTCGTCGGCCTCGAGCGCCATGAGGCGATCGATGACGAGTTCGCGCTGAGTGGCCGAGAGTATCTGCACGTTCTCCAAATACATCAGGTAACCGCGCACGTCGGTGTCGAGCCGCAGCAGCTCCTGACTGCTGAAAACCCGCACGGCGCGCGCCGTGGCTTCGGCGACTTTGCCGAGCTGTTCGCCGGACAAGCCATCGAGCCATTCCAGGGCTCGCTCGATATCCGGCTCCGCGAACCCCGCTTTGTCCAATTCGAGTTTCAGGACGGCTCGATCCGGCCGCGGCTCGTCATCGGCGCTCATGTAATTCTCGAACAGATAGATGAGTAGATCGAGAACGTTATCTTTCACCTCCGGCTCCTAACGACTCGGGAGTAGCGGCCCCCGGGGGCGGCCTGAACGTGGCCTTCGAGCTCGAGGATAAGCATCATCGAGGACACGGCTTCTGGTTTGAATCCGGTACGAACGACCAGTACATCGAGGTCCGCTGGATCAAAGCCGAGCGCATCTAACAAGATTTTGTGATCCTTGTCCATGCCCGATGCGGGAAAGGCTGCCTCGGCGGGACCCGCGGGCGCACGCGGCGCCTCCGCGAAAAATGCCGAAAAGTTCAACTGACTCAATATGTCATGCGCTGTTTCGGTCAGGTGCGCGCCCTGCCGGATCAGTTCGTGACAGCCGCGGCTCAAGGGACTGTGGATCGAACCCGGAATCGCGAATAACTCCCGGCCGCAGGATACCGCCAGCCGGGCCGTGATCAGGGAGCCGCTTCTGCGTGCGGCCTCGACCACCAAGGTGCCGAGGCTCAAGGCCGCGATGATGCCGTTCCGTTGCGGAAAATGCTCGCGTCGAGGGGGAGTTCCAAGCGGGAATCCGCTGACAAGGGCGCCCTGGTGCTGGATTTCCCTGGCCAAAGGAATACCGCTGTGCGGGTAGATGACATCGAGGCCCGACCCAAGGACGGCAATGGTGATCCCCTGCGCCGCGAGGGCACCCCGGTGCGCCGCGCTGTCGATGCCTGAGGCGAGCCCGCTGGTGATGGCAAGTCCGCGTCCGGCAAGGTATTCGGAGAATTCATGGGCGGTATCCAGACCTTGCGCCGTGGGATTGCGGCTGCCGACGATGGCCAGCTGCGGCTCGTTCAAGACGTCGGCGCTGCCGGCGACGTACAGGGCCGTCGGATAAGGCGCGGCCACTCGCAGCAAGCCAGGGTAGCGCGGATCGGTGAACGGCACGACGCGATGGCGGGGATTCTCCAGCCACACGCGCTCCGCGGCGCTCAATGCCGCCCGCGTACTCGACAGGAACTCGCGTGCCGCCTTGGGGATTCCCGCACGCATGCGCGACGCATCGGACGCTTCGATGATGTCCCGCGCACGCCCCAGTACCTCCAGCGCTCGCGAGAGCGTGGGAATATCGAGGGCCGGCGTGCGCGTGAGCGTCACCCAAGCAGCGGAGTCGTCGCTCGGCAGCATTGGGCGGATTATCGGGCAAGCGCCATACCTTGAGCCGCTCGTGAACCGGGCGGCAATATGCAGATTTGCGGGCCCCAGGGAGCCTAGGGGTTCACGACTCGATCGCCGACGCGAATGATGTTCGTGGCTTCCATGATCAGCCCATAGCTCAGGTGCTCGAATGTCTTGAACACCATGAATGTGCCGCTGCGCTCATCGGGGAGGTGCACTTTCTTGGAGCCCAGCCGCGACGTGCTGTTCAGAAATCCCCGATTCGCGGTATCGGGAATGACCTCGCCCGACTGGAACACGGCCAGCACATTGCCCGGCGCGAGGCCGTCGATGGTGCCGCGATTGATGACCACAACCTCGTACTGACCGATGACGGTCACGCCGTTGGACACCAACATGATGCGGCCATTGGTCTTGGTCTTGGGCGAACTGGGGATGAAATCCAGCGGCACATCGACGCCGCCGGCGAACAATTTATCCCCCGGTTCGGTTTCGCGAGCCGATTCGGTCATGATGAGCGTGGTTGGGTCGCCCACGCGGGTGACGTGGCCGGCGCCGGTGAAGATGCCGTCGTAGCCCACAATGCGACGGTCGTCCGGATCGACCAGCGCGTCGCCGACCCGCACCACATTGTAATGAGTGCCGACCTCAACGGGACCGGAGAATCCGCGCGCATACAGGGTATCGCCGTCGGCCATGACCACATGCAGGTCGCGGGTCGCCAGCACATAGGGCGCCGCTTTGATTTGTTCCTTGGCAAGCACCGTGGGCTTCGACATGAAGGCTGCGACGGTCTCGTAGGGGATGGTGGTAATGGCGGCCTCGAGCGGCTGACTGCGAACGCGCGGCTCCACCCGGGCAGCTCCGCCGCGCTGCAACAAGATAGTCGGCCGGCCTTCGATGTAGACCAGGCGCAGGGTATCGCCTGGGTAGATCAAGTGCGGGTTGTGAATCTGGGGGTTGACCTGCCAGATCTCGGGCCAGTACCACGGGTCGCGCAAGAAAACCTTGGCAATGCCCCACAGGGTATCGCCGCGTTTCACGACATAGCTGTCCGGCGCATTGGAATTGATTACCGGTCCGCCCTGGGAAGCCTCGGAAGGCGCGTGCGTGGTGGACGAACCCGCAGCGCCCGCCTCGACCGCCGCTTCCATCGCCGTGCGGTCGTCGCCGACCACCTTGCCTTCCACGGTGCTTTCGGGCTGCGCCATCGATGCCGCCGGTGCCGTCATGGGCCGATCCGAACGGCATCCGGCGATCAGCGCCACGGATAGAGTGAGGGCAATCAATTTAGACCATAGCATTCGTTTCGCTCCCTAAGCCTTAAGCTTGATGTCGCTGGCCGGCTGGTATACTGGCGACCTGCCGCCAAGACTTAGATGTACTGCCCGTTTTGCCGCGCGTGCGCTGTTCGCGCTTTCAAAACAAGCATTAAGTTAAGCAGCGCCGGAACTTTAGCAACATTCTTAAGCCAAAAACACGATATTGATCTCATAACTCCCATGACAAAGCTCGTAATTCTGGAGTATCCCGATCCGAGGCTGCGGAAGAAGGCGGCGCTGGTAACGGTAGTGGATGACGCACTGCGTCAATTGGCGGACAATCTGCTCAAGACCATGTACGCGGCCAAGGGTGTCGGCCTCGCCGCCACCCAGGTCGACGTACACAAGCGCCTGATCGTGCTCGACGTGAGCGACACGCGCGATCAACCGCTGGTGTTGATCAATCCTGAACTGCTGAAGTTGGAAGGATCCGGTCCCGGCGAAGAAGGCTGTCTGTCCCTGCCCGGCATCTATGAGAAATTGACTCGCGCGACGCATATTCGCGTGCGCGCGTTGGGGCGCGACGGGGAGCCCTTCGAAATGGAAGCGGACGGGCTGCTCGCCGTCTGCATCCAGCATGAGATGGATCACCTCGAGGGCAAACTATTCGTCGATTACCTCTCGGAGCTCAAGCGTCAGTTGATCCGCCGGCGACTCGAAAAGGAGCGTAGGCAACGATCCACGGGGAGTGAACCTCGCGCCAAGGCGCCAGGCGCTTCCGTGCCGGCTCTTTGAGCCTTGAGCACGGCTCCAAGTCCCCTGCGGCTGGGATTCGCCGGCACGCCGGAGTTCGCAGTTCCGGCGCTCGAGGCGCTTGAGGGGGCGCACCGGATTTGCGCCGTGTTCACGCAACCGGACCGGCCGGCCGGCCGCGGTCAACCCCTGCACTCAAGTCCCGTCAAGACCCGCGCCACCCTGGTTGGGCTTCCCGTATACCAACCGGCCAGTTTCAAGTCACCCCAAACACTGGAGCTCCTGCGCGGCATGGCGCTCGACGCGCTGGTCGTGGTCGCGTATGGATTGATTCTGCCGCCCGCGGCACTCGAGTGCCCCAGGCTCGGCTGCATCAATATCCATGCCTCGCTGCTGCCGCGATGGCGCGGGGCGGCGCCGATTCAGCGAGCACTGCTCGCGGGGGATGAAACGACCGGCGTTACCATCATGCGCATGGACGCCGGCCTCGATACCGGCCCCATGCTTTCGTCGCGCAAGGTCGACATCGGCGCACGCGACACCGCGAAGACCTTGCAAGACCGGCTCGCCCGGCTCGGCGCCGAACTCATAGCGGAAACCCTGAAAGCGCTGGACAAGGGCGGCATCCGCGAAGTGGCGCAGCCGGCGCAGGGCGTCACGTACGCCGAGAAAATCAACAAGGCCGAGGCGCGGATCGACTGGCGCCAAGACGCGGTGCAGGTCGGGCGGCTTGTCCGTGCGTTCAATCCCTGGCCGGTTGCCGAGACGCAGCTCAACAGCGCGCAGCTGCGCATCTGGGACGCCGAAGTGTGCGGCTTGCCGGCGAACCAGGCCGCAGCCCCTGGAACCGTGCTCGCCGCCGCGGAGGACGGCATCGACGTCGCCTGCGGCCGCGGAGTTTTGCGAATTCTTCGCCTGCAACTCGCCGGCCGCAAATCCCTTGGCGCACGGGAATTCATCAAGGGACAGCGGCTCGACGGCGCACGCTTCGCGCAGGCATGAAAACCACCGCCGCCAGCGCGCGTTCGCTCGCTGCCTACGCGGTGGCGCGCATTCTCCGTGAGGGCGTGACGCTCGATGCGGCACTGAAGGATGCCCTCGTCGCGGCCAACCCCCAGCTCGGGCGGACGGTGCGCTCCTTAAGCTACGGCGCGGTGCGCGGATATTATCGCCACGAGGCGATTTTGAGCCGTTTGTTGTCGGCGCCGGTGCGATCCCTGGATTTATTGGTGCGCGCGCTGCTGTCGGTGGCCCTGTTCGAACTTGAGGACGAGAGGACGCCAGAGTACGCCGTGGTCGATGCCGCCGTTGACACTGCCAAGATCACCGACGCGGCGCGCGCCGGAGGACTGATCAACGCCGTGCTGCGCCGTTATTTGCGCGAGCGCGCTTCCTTGGATGCCGATATTGCGCGCAATCCGGCCACCCGCCATGCCTCGCCGGTGTGGCTCGCGGATCGGCTTCGCGCCGATTGGCCCGTGCGCTGGACCCAGTTGCTGGCCGCCGGCGATGCCCAGGCGCCGATGTGGCTGCGGGTCAACGGCCGGCGCAGCACGACCGACGCGTACCTCGACACGCTGCGAGCGGCTGGGATCGGTGCTCGCGCCGAAGCGCGGGTGCCGCAGGCGGTGCTGCTCGATGCGCCTTGCGATGTGCAGGATCTACCCGGATTTGCGCAGGGGCTGGTGTCGGTTCAAGACCTGGGAGCGCAGTGCGTCGCATTCCCCTTGGGACTGGCGGCGGGCCAGCGGGTGCTGGACGCCTGTGCGGCGCCCGGCGGGAAAACCGCTCTCATTGCGGAACGCGAGCCGGATTTGGACAAGCTGGTGGCGGTCGACATCGACCCACAGCGGCTCGTTCGGGTTCGAGAGAACCTGGCGCGGGGAAACTTGCGTGCCGACGTGATCAGCGGCGACGCGGGCGAGCCCGCTGCGTGGTGGGACGGCGCCCCGTTTGATCGTATTTTGCTCGATGCCCCGTGTTCAGCCCTGGGGGTGATCCGCCGGCATCCCGACATTCGCTTGCGTAAGTCCCCGTCGGACATCGACAAATTGCCGCCGTTGCAGAGGCGCCTGCTCGACTCCGCATGGACCATGCTCAAAGCCGGCGGCCGTCTGGTGTACGCCACTTGCACCCTGACGCGAAGCGAAAATCGCGATCTCATCGGCGCGTTCCTGCGCAGCACCGAGGGCGCGGCCAGTGTCCCCGCGGAGGCGTGGGCAGGCTGGCCGAACTTCGGCGAAGCGGATGACTTTGGCCGGCAAATACTTCCCGGAGAGGCGGGTGCCGACGGCTTCTATTATGCTGCCTTGACGAAACAATGAACGCCGCGCGATCACACCTGACGCCCACTGCCCCCAGAATGCCGCGGCCGCAGCCGCAGCGGCGTGCGCAAATCGGGCGAATCCTCTGCGCGGCCATCGCGGCGACGCTTTGGATGCGCCCGCTGCAGGCTGATGGTCTCCAAGGCCGCTTCGAGGTTCGCTCCGCCGACTTGCAGCTCAGAGATGGCGTCTATCACTTGAATGCGCATCTCGACCTGCCGGTCAGCGACGCCGTGCGGCGTGGTCTTGCCGACGGCGTGCCTCTGGCGCTCGAGCTCGACCTTGACATCGAACGGGTGCGCCAGCTGCTGCCGAATTCGCGGGTTGCCGAACTGACTCAGCGCTACCATCTGCAGTACAACGCGGTGAGCGCGCACTACGTCTTGCGCAACGACAACAGCGGCCAGCAGGAGTCCTTGAGCACACTTGATGCCGCAATCGAACGACTCTCCGACGTGCGCGACCTGCCGGTCCTCGATCGTGCGCTGATCACGACCGAACGCCGCTACGAGGCGAATGTGCGCGCGAAAATCGATTACGGTTCGGTGCCGTTCACCTTGCGCGTGGTGATGTTCTGGGTCAATGAATGGCATCGCGAGAGTGACTGGTACACATGGACGCTGCAGCCGTGATTCGCAAGTACGCGTCCACCGTGCTGGGCTCGATCGGCGTGGTGCTGTGGCTGGCGGCGCTGTATCTCCTGGCATCGGCCGCGGAAAATTCTGCCAAGTTCGACAAGTGGCTGCCGTGGATCCTGCTGATCAATATCGCGGGGCTGGTCACCATGGTGCTGCTGCTCGCCGGCAAGATCACCCGCTTGGTGCGCGACTATCGCCGGCATGTCCCGGGGTCGCGCCTCAAAGGCCGCACCGTGGCGATCTTCAGCGCGCTCGCGGTCGCGCCGATTCTGGTGGTCTATTACTTTTCCCTGCAATTCATCCATCGCGGCATCGACAGCTGGTTCGAGCTGGAAGTGAGCCAGGGCCTGAAGGATACGCGCGAGCTGTCGCGCGCCGCGCTCGAGGTGCGGGTGCGTGAGTTCTTGCAGCGCACCGAGGACAGTGCGCATGAACTGTCAGGGCTGAAAGACTACGAATTGATCGGCACGCTGAACCGGCAGCGGCGCGAGAGCCTGGCGCTGGAATTCACGGTCATCGGCGCGCAGGCGCGGATTCTCGCCACCAGTTCCGAGCAACCGATGGATAAGCTGCCCGCGCCGGCCACCGACGAGATGATGCTGCAGCTGCGGCGCACCGGGCACTATGTGCACCTGGACACCGACTCCGTGGGCGCCTATTTGATTCGCGCGGCGGCGCCGCTCGATTCCAACGGTGGAGCAACCGCGCGGGTATTGATCGCCTTGTATCCGGTGCCGCAGCAGTTGAGCCAGCTTGCCGACACGGTGCAGCGTTCCTATACCCAGTACGCTAATTTGGTGCAATTGCGCCAGCCGCTCAAGTCGACTTTCGTATTGATCCTGACCTTCGTGGTGCTGATGTCGCTGATCGCCGCGGTTTATGGCGCGCTCTTCGCGGCGCAGCGGTTGGTGCAGCCCGTGCAGGACCTGATCGCCGGAACGCGGGCCGTGGCGAAAGGCAATTACGACACCAAATTGCCGCTGCCCTCACGCGACGAATTAGGCTTTCTGGTGACCTCCTTCAACGACATGACCAAGCGTTTGGGCAAGGCCCGTGAGGAGACGCGCCGCAGCCAGCAGGCGGTGGAAGCCGAGCGCGCCGGGCTTGCCGTGATTCTCGCGCGCCTGTCCACGGGCGTGGTGTCGCTCGAGGCGGATTTGACCGTGCGCACCGCGAATCAGGCGGCGAGCGCCATCCTGGGCGTGGATCTCGAGGCCGCGGTTGGCAAAAAATTCGACGAATCCATCAGCGACACGACGCTTTTCACGCAGTTTCTGACGGTGCTCACATCGCACCTGGATGCCGAGGACCTGGACTGGCGCGAGCAGGTCGAATTGTCCTCGGACTCCGGCAAGCGCGTGCTCATGTGCGCATGCACCGCCCTGCCCAATGATTCGGGCCGCGCGCCCGGGGTGGTGCTGGTATTCGACGACATCACGACCCTGCTGCAGGCGCAGCGCGACGCGGCCTGGGGCGAGGTGGCGCGGCGCCTGGCTCATGAAATCAAAAATCCCCTCACGCCCATTCAATTGTCCGCGGAGCGCATGCGGCGCAAATTCTTGGGGCAAATGAATGCGCAAGACGCCCAGATCCTCGAGCGGGCGACGCACACCATCGTCGCCCAGGTCGACGCGATGAAGCAGATGGTCAACGCCTTCAGCGAGTACGCGCGCGCCCCGGACATGCATTTCTCGCGCTTCGATCTGAACCAGCTGATCACCGAGGTCGTGGAGTTATATCGAGCCCAGGATTCGGGCGCCGAACTCAAATTGCTGCTCGATGCGCACCTGCCGCCCATTTCGGCGGACCGGATGCGCATCCGGCAAATTCTCAACAATCTGGTGACCAACTCGCTCGAGGCCCTGGAGGGCCGGCCCGACGCCCGCATCGAGGTCGAAACCCACGTCTCCGAGGACGGTTCCAAGCACGTACCCTCGGTGGCGATTGTGGTCACGGACAATGGGCCCGGGTTTCAGCGGGACTTGATCGGAACCGTGTTCGACCCCTACGTCACGAGCAAACCCAAGGGTACGGGCTTGGGGCTTGCGATCGTGAAGAAAATCGTCGAAGAACACGGCGGACGCATTGAGGCGGATAATCAGCGCACCGGAGGCGCCCGGGTGCGAATTCTACTGCCGCTGGGCGACGGCGCACGCTCGTTGAGCGCTCGTGAGCCGCGTAAAGGTGAACAGAGGAGAGAACGGGTATGACCGCTTCGAGAATACTGGTGGTGGACGACGAGGCGGATATCCGCGGATTGTTGAAGGAGATTCTTTCCGAAGAGGGCTACGACGTGGAGGTCGCTGCCGACGCGAGCCAGGCACGTTCTTCGCGGGCGACGCAGGTTCCCGACCTCGTTCTGCTGGATATCTGGATGCCGGATACCGACGGCATCACTTTATTGCGCGAATGGTCGATGACCGACGGCTACGAGTGTCCGGTGGTGATGATGTCCGGTCACGGCACCGTCGAGACCGCCGTCGAGGCCACGCGCCTGGGCGCCTTTGATTTCGTCGAGAAACCGCTGTCGCTGACCAAGCTGCTCCGCACGGTGGAGCGGGCGCTCGATGCAGGGCGCCGCAAGCGGCTGTCCGCGCGCGCCCAGGGGCCGACGCTCGCCGTGCCCATCGGCAAGAGCAAGGCGACCCAGGCGCTGCGCGAGCAGGTGCAACACGCCGCATCCAGTTCTTCGCCGGTCCTGCTGCTTGGAGAGTTGGGCTCGGGGCGCGAGGCCTACGCGCGCTTCCTGCACTCGATGTCCGCGCGCGCCGCGAAGCCGTTTTTCATGGTGGTTGCCGCGAGCCTTGGGAAAGATCCGGCCGCGGCGCTGTTTGGCAGCGAACGGGATGGTCGCGTCGAACTCGGCGCGTTCGATCAGGCAGCCGGCGGATCCCTGTACTTGAACGGACTGGAGGACTTGAACAGTGACGCACAGCGGGCGCTGGCGGGTGCCATCGAACAGAACGGCTACACGCGCGTCGGCGGACGCCAACGGCTGCCGCTCAATGTGCGCTGGATCAGTTCCGCGCAGGACGCCTTCGAGTTGCATGCGTCTCCGGAGCCGTTCCGCCGCGACCTCGTGGCGCATCTGAACGTGATCACATTGCGGGTGCCGCCGCTGCGAGACTACGCTGAGGATGTGCCCGACCTGTTGCGCTACTACGTCGATCGGCTGGTCGACGATCAGCATCTGCCGCTGCGCCGCTTCAGCGTCGCGGCGCAGAACCGGTTGCGAAACTATCCCTGGCCCGGCAATCTCGGCGAACTCAAGAATCTGGTGCAGCGCGTGCTGATTCTGGGCGTGGGCGAGGAAATCCGGCTCGAGGAAATCGAGCGCGAACTGGCCGTCAAGATGGGGGTCGACGAGCCTCTGGTGAAGCAAGACCTGCTGGCCCTGCCCCTACGCGAGGCGCGCGAACAATTCGAGCGGGCCTACCTGCAGCAGCAGCTGCTCCTGTGCAACGGCAAGGTGGGGCAGCTCGCCAAGCGGGTGGGCATGGAGCGCACGCATTTGTACCGCAAGTTGCGGGCATTAGGCGTCGATTTTCGCCAATTAGGCGAGGATTGAGCCGCGCCTGCCTCGGGGCAGTGATGTTGACGTTTAGCGCTCGCCCGCCAGACGAATGCTCGTACCAGTCAACATCACGCACAAAGGCACGGGGCGGGTGTTGGTGATTGGGCCGACAGGTGCGCGTGACCGCGGCAGGCAGCGGAACTGCTTCTTCTGCGCAGTGATGTAGGTCGGCCCAGTACGAACGGCTAGGGGCGATAGGCAGCCTGAAGGCAACTGCTCTTATGTTGCCTTCAGGCTGCCTATCCCCCCTGCCCTGCGAACCGGCGGCGAACATCACGGTGCAGGTATCAGTCGCCCACGCGGATCACCAGCACATCGACCTCGGCCTTGCGCAGGATTTGCCGCAGGCGATTGAGTTCGTCCAGTTTGGAAATCGGGCCGATGCGGACCCGGTGCCAGGTGTCGTTGTCGACGGAGACTTTCTGTACCTTCGATTCGACGCCTTGCAACGCGAGCTGCGCGCGCACGCGATCCGCGTCGGCATAGTTCTTGTATGAGCCGGCCTGCAGTACATAGGTACCCCGGCGCGTCTCGGGGACCGACTTGATGTCCGGCCGGACGTCCTTTTCCTTCTCCGGAACCACCACTTCGAATTTCGGCAGCATGTCGTAGAACGCGTAGGATTTCGCCGAATCCTCCGTGGCCGGATCGCCCGCCGACCATTCGGGGGGCTCGTTGCCGTGGAATTTCTTCCGTTCAGCCTTGGCCGTTCTTGAGATCTGCGCGTCCGGTCGATGGTCCTTGATGTAAACGATGCCGGCGACTCCAAGGCCCACCGCCAATCCGCACACGACGCCCGTCCACCCGGAGAAGCCCGTGGTCCTTCCGCGGCGGGTTTTGTAATCGCGCGACGTTGCCGCAGGCATGGCGTTGCCTACATCGTCTCAGGCGCGGAAACGCCCAATAACCCGAGGCCGTTGCGGATCACGATCTGCGTCGCCAAGGCAAGATCCAGCCGGGCGTCGCGCAAGCCGGCATCTTCCACGATGAGCTGATGGGCGCTGTAATTCGTGTGGAAATCGTTCGCCAGATCGCGCAGATAATGCACCAAGGTATGCGGCGCGCGCTGCGTCGCGCACTGGCGGACGATTTCGGGAAATGCGCTCACCCGTTTGATCAGCTGCAGCTCCTGCGGCTCGACCAGTTTGTTCAGGCAGTTGATGCCGTTCCTCGAGTCGTGGGCCAGTCGGCGCTCCTGCATCTGCCGCATCACGCTCGCGACCCGCGCGTGCGCATACTGAATGTAGTACACCGGGTTGTCGTTCGAACGGGCGGTGGCGAGCTGCAGGTCGAAGTCCAAGTGCTGATCGTTGCTGCGCATGACGTAGAACAGCCGGGCCGCGTCGTTGCCCACTTCAGCGCGCAAGTCGCGCAATGTCACGAACTCCCCCGAGCGCGTCGACATTTGAGCCTTTTCCCCGCCGCGGAACAGCGACACGAATTGCACGAGCCGCACCTCGAAGGATTCGGCGGGACCGCCCAGCGCCACCAGCCCCGCACGCAGACGGGTGATGTAGCCGTGATGATCGGCGCCCCAGATGTAGAGCAGATGGTCGAAGCCGCGTTCCAGTTTGTTGAAGACGTAGGCGATATCCGACGCGAAATACGTCTTCACGCCGTTTTCGCGCACCATCACGCGATCTTTTTCGTCGCCGTAGTCCGTGCTCTTGAACCACAGTGCGCCGTCCTTCAAATAGGCGTGCCCGGCCTTTTTCAGCGCCTCGATCGCCCGATCGACGGATCCTGAGTCGCTCAAGGACCGCTCGGAGAACCAGCCATCGAAGGTGACGCCGAATTCGCTCAGGTCCTCGCGGATGTCGCTCAAGATGCCGGCGAGCGCCAGATCCAGCACGCGGCGAAACGCGGCATCCCCCACGAGCCGCCGCGCCCGAGCGATCAGCGCATCGATGTAAACGTCCTTATCGCCGCCCCGAGGCTCATCCGCCGGCAAATCCTTGAAGACTTCCGCGGCGCCGTGCCGCAGAGCAGTGCCTTCGGCGGCGATGAGCTGCTTGGCAATGGTCACGATGTATTCGCCGCGATAGCCGTTCGCGGGGAACGCGAAGCGTTCACCGCAATGCTCCAGATACCGCAACCAGGTGCTGACCGCCAAAATCTCCATCTGGCGCCCCGCATCGTTGATGTAGTACTCGCGCTCGACGCGGTAGCCCACAGCCTCGAGCAAATTCGCGAGCGAAGCTCCGAAGGCGGCATGCCGGCCGTGACCGACGTGCAAAGGGCCGGTCGGGTTGGCCGATACGAACTCGACCTGCACCGATCGCCCGGCACCCAGGTCTGAACGGCCGTAGCGCCGTCCTTCCCCAAGCACCGCGGCGATTTCGGCGTGATAGGCGTCCGGCGAGAGAAAAAAATTGATGAAGCCGGCGCCGGCAACCTCGACCTTGGCGACCGCGGGGCTGGGCGGCAGCAAACTGAGCAGAATCTGCGCCAGTTTGCGCGGATTCTGGCGCGTCGTCTTGGCGAGGCGCATCGCGAGATTGCTCGCGAAATCACCATGCTGCGCATCGCGCGTGTTCTCCACCTCCACGCTCACGTTGCGCGCCGCCGCCGGCACCAAGTCCTCCGGCATGGCCGCCAAGGCTTGCGCCAGCAGTTTTTCAATCGATGTCTTCAAGGCCATTTCCAAAGGTCAGGAGTACAAAGGGTCGGCAGTTTAACGCAAACCAGTCAGTCCACTTCCAGCGGATCCACGTCGATGGACCAGCGCAGGCCGGCGGGTCCGGATAGTTTCTCGACCTGCGGCAGCCAACTCTTCAAAAAGCGCTGCAACGTGGATCGTGCGGCGGTCTCAATCAAGAGATGCGCGCGGAAGTGATCGGCGCGCCGCGCAATCAAGGCGCTCGCAGGACCCAGCACCTTGACCGCCGTTTCGTCCAGCGAACGGCTGGACGCGGCGGCGGCCTGTAGAAACGCATCCAATCCGGCGCCGTCCTTGGCTTCGGCGCGCAGCATGGCGAGCCGCGAGAAGGGCGGCCAGCCGGCCTCACGCCGCTCTTCCAGGGCAGCAGCCGCGAAGCCCTCATAACCTTCCGTGATGAGTCGATTCAGCAGCGGATGCTCGGGAAACTCGGTTTGGATGAGCACCTCTCCGGCAAGAAGCCCGCGCCCGGCGCGGCCGGCGACTTGCGTGATGGTTTGCGCGAGACGTTCGGTGGCGCGGAAATCGCTGGCGAACAGCCCCTGATCGGCATCCAGGATCACCACCAGACTGACCTCGGGAAAGTGGTGGCCCTTGGTGAGCATCTGAGTGCCGACCAGAATGCGCGCTTCACCGCGATGCACGCGGTCCAAGACCGTTTGCAGCGCGCCCCGCGCGGAAGCCGTGTCCCGGTCCAGCCGTGCCAGCGGCGCCTCCGGAAACAGCCTTGAGAGCGTCTCTTCGACCCTCTCGGTGCCCTGACCCACGGGATTGAGCGCCTGGCCGCAGCTTGCGCAAATACTGGGGACGGCGCTGTGCGCGCCGCAGTGATGGCAACGTAGCTGCTGCGCGCGCCGGTGCAAGGTCATGCGCGCATCGCAGTGCGCGCAGGGCGCGACCCAGCCGCAGGAGTTGCAGAACAGGCAGGGTGCGTATCCGCGGCGGTTCAAAAACACGATGACCTGGCCGCCGGCTTTCAGGTGCTGCCCCATGGCCAGCATCGCCGGCGTCGACAATCCCTGATCGGACGCATGCTTGCGCAGGTCCACGAGCCGGATTCGCGGAGCCTGCGCCGCTCCCGGCCGCTGCGGCAGCAGGTGCTTCAAATAGCGCCCCGTCGCCGCATTTTCCAGAGTCTCGAGCGATGGCGTTGCGGAGCCCAGAACGATGGGTATCCCCGCACCCCGGGCTCTGATCACCGCGAGATCGCGCGCTGAGTAGCGAAAGCCTTCGTGTTGCTTGTACGAAGCGTCATGCTCCTCGTCGACCACGATGAGCGCGAGCCTGGGCAGGGAGGTGAACACGGCGGAACGGGTCCCGATGATGATTTTGGCCTGACCCGTGTGCGCCGCGCGCCAGGCGTCGCGGCGCTCAATATTGGTGAGGCCCGAATGCACCGCTACCACCCCCGAACTGAAGCGGCGCCGGAAGCGATCGACCAGCTGCGGGGTCAACGCAATCTCAGGCACCAGTACCAGCGCCTGGCCGCCGTCCGCAATGGCGGCGGCAATCACGCGCAAATACACCTCGGTCTTGCCGCTTCCCGTTACACCGTACAAGAGATGCACGGCAAAGGTCGAGAGGGACGCGAGTATGGCGCCGACCGCAAGAGCCTGGGCGGAGTTGAGTTCCACGTCGCTCTGCCGCTGTTCCATCGCCGCATGGTCCGGTGCGACGGCCTGGGAAGCGATCCACCCCCGCGCCGCCAACGCCCGCAATTGCGCGGGCTTGAATGCCTCACCGACGTCTTCGGCGGTGGCTCGCCCGCGGTCTTTGAACCAGGCGAGCAGGGCACGCTGTTGCGGAGCGCGCCGCGAACTCGGATTCGATAATTCTTGCCGTCCGGTCTCGCTCAGGGACCACCATTCGGTGGTCTGCAGCGCCGGCTGACCCTCGCGCAGGCTGACCGGCAATCCCGCCGCAAACACTTCGCCCAATGGGTGGTGGTAGTACTCGGCCGCCCAGCGCAGCAAGTCGAAGGTGACCGGGTCGACAATCGGGTCCTCGTCCAGTATGTCGACCGCGGTCCTCAGCTTTGGAGCAGCCACCGAGGACTCGGACGCCACTCCGACCAAGATACCGATCAATTGTTGTCGGCCGAACGGCACCCGTACCCGCACGCCGAGGCGCGGAGCAGCGCTCGAGGACCCGGCGGGCGGGCGATAGTCAAAGACGCGGCGCAGCGGGGTATTCAGCGCGATCTGCAAAATCATGGGTCCCTTTGTCCACAAAACATGTGGATAAGTCTGTTGAGAAGCCGGGATCATCTAGCTTAAGTGCCCGTTCCGTTTCGAGTCTCATTCAAATTGGCGAAAAAGCGCCGAAATCGCAATGAATGTTTTAAATTCAATAGGTTACGACACCCTCTAGATCTGCTGCTCAGGTGTTGCTCCAAAATATTGCAATGGATGTCACAATCGGTGTGCGTAAGTCGCTGATCTTGCGCAAACCGGAGCGTCAACCGCAGGGGCGGCCAGGCGTTTATACCTGGAATGGTTACGATCCGTCGACGCCAAGAGGACGAAGCATGCCCCGCTTTGCTACGCTAAACCAAGCTTGGATGGTCTGGGATGGTCCCGCTCCAGCGCCCGAGGGAGCGGTTCTGGAGTACACGCGAGAACTCGAGAAATTCTTGGCTGAGATCGAACGCCGGGCCTTCCGCATGGCGCACATCGCGCTGCGCGATCCCGACGATGCTCTGGATGCGGTTCAGGACGCCATGCTGAAGCTCGCGCGCAATTATGCGTCGCGTCCAAGCGCCGAATGGCGACCGTTGTTCTACCGCATCCTGGAAAACGGCATTCGCGATCTGCAGCGGCGCAGGTCCGTGCGCAAGCGCTTCATGACCTGGCTGCCGGGTGCGAAAGAGGATCCCGACAGCGAGGCCCAAGACCCGCTCGACAACGTCGCGGACGGGGCGCCCGCGATTCCTGACGCGCTGATGCAGGGGCAGGCGATGCAGCAGCTCGAGGTAAGCTTGCGCGCCCTTCCGGCGCGGCAGCGGGAAGCCTTCATGCTGCGGAATTTCGAAGGAATGGATGTTGCTGAAACGGCGAGCGCCATGGGCTGCTCGGAAGGCAGCGTCAAGACGCATTACTCGCGTGCGGTGCATACCCTGCGCGAACAACTGGGCGAGGTCTGGTGAGATGAACGAGCGATCGCAGGACTCTTTCGAGGAGCGCAGCCGCGCGCTGTTTCACGACAGCGTCGATGGCTTGGACTATGCGCTGCGCTCGCGCCTGGCTCAGGCACGCAATGCCGCGATCGAAGCGGCCGCCGCAGGCCGTCCGGCCTGGTTTGCGCGCATCGGAGTGTGGTCGCCGGCCGTCGGCGTGACCGCCGCCGCGGTACTGGCGGCGTTCCTGTGGTCGCCATTGGGTCAGCACGCCGTTACATTAGCTGATGGCCAGTCCAATTTCGAAGACCTGGAAATCGTCGCTTCCTCGGAAGAGGGCTCCAGTGACGCCCTGGACATGTTGCAAGACGATATCGAATTTTATGATTGGGCTGAGAAAGCCGCGAATTCGGGACCGGCAGCCTGACACCCTGCTTCGATTGACATGGGGACAGCATTGGCTCGTGGTGGGCGCCGCGCTTTGCGCTACCGCCCTCGCCGGACCGCCTCCTGCGGCGCCCCCGGCGCCGGCGCCGGCACCGGCGTCACAAGGCGCCCCCGATGATGAGTTCATCGAGTTTCTGGGCCGGGATGATGTGGGTGATGCAACTTGGTGGGAATTCTTGAAGAAGGCGCCGCCGCGTCGGGAAATTCCTCCCGCAGCGCCGCCGCAGGAAGCAAAGCAATGATCAGGGCCGTCATCGTCTGTGCAAGTCTGAGCCTCGCGGCAGCGGGCGGCGTCGCGCACGCGCAATCGCCGCCCACCGCGCCGGCGGATGAACCTGCGGCTGCTCTCGCGCCGGCCGCGCCCAGGGCCTGGTCTTCGATGTCCCCCCAACAGCAGCAATTGCTGCAGAGCTATCAGGGCAAGTGGGAAAGCCTGCCTGCGGAGCGCCAGCAAGCGCTGGCAAAGGGCAGTCAGCGCTGGCTCTCGATGTCGCCCGAGCAGCGCTCCAACGCGCAACAACGCTTCACGCAATGGCGCGCCATGCCTCCGGAGCAACGCCAGGTGCTGCGCCAGCGCTGGCAACAGTACAAGAGCATGCCGCCCGAACAACAACAGCACGTGCGCGAATCATTCAACCGGTTTCGGCAAATGCCGCCGGAAAAACGCACGGAATTGCGCCGGCAATGGCGTCAGATGAGTCCGGAGCAGCGCCAGGAGCAGCGTCGACGGGTCATACAACGGCCCGCGGCGCCGCGGCACAACCCGCGGTAGCTCGACTCCCGCGCGAGCTCACGGGTGATAACTGCGCTCGGCATGCGCGGCGACATCCTCGCGGCTGAACAGCACATCGCGGAATTGCCCTTGCACGAACATATGCGCTTGATCCATGAAGTGCGCCGACTTCGGGTTGCCGCTTTCACCGCCGCTCAAGATGGCCTTGGCGCGAACGACCGGGCCGAATTCCACCGCCGCGACAAAACTGTTGCCGACGGATCCGTAGATTTTCCGGGTTTTGCGCGGGTACGCGCCGTCGAATGAGGCCAACGCGCCCCAAGTGGCGGCGGCGAACCCCACAGGCAAACTGGGTTTGGCATCGTCGAAGGGCTGCACGATGTCGTCCGTCAATCGTTGGTAGCGGTTGATATCGCCCCAGGGTGTCCGCCATTGGCCGAAGTCGCGCTGCAATTTCGCGACCGCCGCGACAAAGCCGTCGATGCGCTCCGATGGGGTCAAATGACCGACCAAATAATCATATACCGCTTCGCCCGCGTCGCGCGCCGCGGGGCCCTTGCGCTCGAGCAACTCCTGGCCCCAGAAGATGGCGAGCGCCGTCGGCACCGAGTCCGCCGAAGTGCGTCGATCCCATTGGCGCAGGCTGGCCATCGGTTCTTTCAGGCCGTCGCGCCGCGGATCGTCCGCCGCCAAATGGTCGTAGTCGTCGAATAAGGGCGGCAGCAGCACGTCGAAGGCGGTGAGGCGGCTGTCGTAGCCGGCGGCGATCAAGCCATCCAATGTGACATCGTGAATATCGCGCAGAACCAGGGCGGCGTGAATGCCGCGTGGATTCTCGCCCTTGGTCCACATGTAGGCCGGATAGTTCTCGCGTTTGGGACTGGCCGCGCCGGCCGCCGAAAAGGGCCAGTTGTTGGTGTTTTGGATCCACCCAGTGCTGGGGTTGCGCAAGGTGATGGTGTCTTCGATGGCATGCGCGCCCTGCCATTCGGTCGCCGGATTGCTGCCGTCCACCGGATGCGTGAAATCGAATTTCCGGTCGCGCTTCGGAATGAAATTTCCGTGGAAATAGGCAATCGTCCCGTCCGCGTCGGCGTACACCGTGTTATTGGACGTGTCGGTCCGCATGTCCTGGATCTTGCGAAAGGACGAGTAGTCCGTGGTCTTGGTTCGCAGGTACGACTGCGCCAGCGCCGGCACCGGATTCTGCAGCAGCTTGACGGCAATCCACCGGGCGTCGTCACGCGGGGCGTCCCCACGCCGGGTGTCGTCATGCGGGGCGTCGTCATGCCGGTCGTCCTCGGCGCGGACGATCGGTCCATGATGACTGTGATAAACCGTGAACTGTCGATACGTGGACCCGGCGCCCTGCTTGAACGGGATGGTGATTTGGCTCACCCGCAATTTCCTCAAAGTGGCGCCATATCGGTAGTACAGTCCGTCCGGCTTCTTGACGATGGTCTCGGCATATTCGTCCACCGCGTCGCCCCCGTACGAGGTGTGCATCCAGCCGTTGTGAGCATTGAACCCCTGATAAACGAAAAATTGCCCCCAGGTCACGGCGCCATAGGCGTTCAATCCCTGCTCGCTCACCATCTGCAGCTCCGAGCGAAAATAATAAGACGTGTGCGGATTTATCCACAGCAGGGCATGCCCCGATGCGCTGCGGCCGGGTGCGATCGCGAAGCCGTTGGAGCCGCCGGGATTCGGTTCCGCGATGAGCGGCTGCGCCGAGCTCGCCAGCGCCGAGGATTGCGGCGGCAGCGGCGGATGACGGTCGTGCGCTCCGTAAAACTCTTCCAGCTTGCCGAGATCGATCCCTTCGATGTCCCCGCCGATGCTGCCTTCGGTAAAGGACAACGCCATCCACGGTTCATAATGCAAAATCACGCGTGGGCGTACCGCGGGATGCATTGAGAGAAAGTAATTCAGCCCGTCGGACCAGGCCACCATCAGCGTCTTCAGCCATGCCGGGCTGCTGCGGTAGCTGCGCTGCAAGCGAGCCGGGTCGATGAACAATCGCTGGCGTAGATCGCTGTATACGGCCTCCTCGCCCTCGGCTTGCGCCAAGACCCCCAGGCCGTTCTCGTAGTTGCGCTCGATGCGGCCGAAGTCATCTTCGGCTTGCGCGTAGATCGTCCCGAACACCGTATCGGCATCGGATTTGCCGTAGATATGCGCGATTCCCCAGGTGTCGCGGACGATGCGGACATGGTCGGCATGCTGCCGCCAGCGCGCCTCTTGGACCGTCGCCGCCTCGGGGAGGCGGGGAACGCAGAGCGCGCATAGAACTGTCAGGACGAGAAATCTCATGGCGGCCAGGGTCTCCTGTGCGTAGCATCGCGCAATGCGAGCCGCGGGGCCACGTGCGCTCAAACCCCGGCAATGGCAGATGCGGGATCGCTTCGAGATTACCCCGCGGCCTTGACGGCTTGAATCAACTGGCTCGCGGCCGCCTGCGCATCGCCGTACAGCATGCGGGTTTGATCGAGCACGAACAGCGCATTGTCGATGCCCGAGAAACCCTGCCCCTGGCCGCGCTTGATGACGATGACGTTCTTGGCCTTGTCCGCATTCAAGATCGGCATACCGAAAATGGGACTCGCCTTGTTGGCGCGCGCGTCCGGATTGACGACGTCGTTGGCGCCGATGATCAAAGCCACATCGGCGGTTTCGAACTCGGCGTTGATTTCATCCAGATCGGAGATCAAGTCGTACGGCACGCCCGCCTCTGCAAGCAGCACGTTCATGTGGCCGGGCATGCGGCCCGCAACCGGATGAATGGCGAACCGGACCTTGACGCCATGATCGATCAGCAATTGCGCGAGTTCCCACACCTTGTGCTGAGCTTGCGCCACGGCCATGCCGTAACCCGGCACGATGATGATCTTTTGCGAGTAGGCCATCATGACGCCGGCATCCGAAGCCTCGATGGCTTTTTGGGAGCCCGTGACGCCGGCGCCGGCTGCGGCGGAACCTTCGCCGAAGTTCGAGAACAGCACATTGCCCAGGGAGCGGTTCATGGCCTTGGCCATCAGCTGGGTCAGCAGAGTGCCGGCCGCGCCGACCACGGTGCCGGCGATGATCATGGCGGCGTTGTCGAGCACGAAGCCTTCGAAGCCCACCGCCAGTCCGGTCAGCGCGTTGTACAGCGAAATCACGACCGGCATGTCGGCGCCGCCGATCGGCAGGGTCATGGCGACGCCCAGCAGCAATGCGAAGACGAAGAACAGGGAAACGGCGGGGAAACCCTGTCCCAAGCCGCAGACCACCATGACTCCCAGGGCCGCGGTGACCAGCAAAATGCCCAAATTCAAGAATTTTTGCGCGCCGAAGCGCACCGATTTGGTGATCAGCCCCTGGAGTTTCGCAAACGCGATCAGACTGCCGCTGAAAGATACCGAACCGATGAATCCGCCGATGGTGGCGATGGCCAGATGCGTGATGCTGTGTTCGTTGCCGTCGTACAGCTCGACGGCTGCGATGGCGGCCGCCGCGCCGCCGCCCATGCCGTTGTACAGAGCGATCATCTGCGGCATGTCGGTCATGGCAACCCGCTTGCCGCTGACCCAGGCCAGGATTCCGCCGACCGCGATGGCGACGATCACCAGGATCAAATTGAAGGACGATGCGCCCATGAAGGCGAGCGTCACCAGCGTCGCCAGCAGCATGCCTAAGCCCGCCCAGCGGACGCCGCTCACGGCGGTGACCGGCGAGCTCATGCGCTTCAGGCCGAGAATGAACAGCGCCGCCGCCACGAGATAGGACAGCTGCGTCAGGGTTTGGATGGACAACACGGAGGGCATTTCTTACGGTCCCTTCTTTCTGCCGGAGGTGACGAACATCTTCAGCATGCGTTCGGTCACCACATACCCGCCCACGGCATTACCCGCGCCCAGGACCACGCCGATGAAGCCGATGACCCGCACCAGGGTGCTATCGGCCGTCGCAAGCGCCACCATCGCTCCGACCAGGACGATGCCATGCACGAAGTTCGATCCCGACATGAGCGGCGTGTGCAAGATGACAGGCACGCGCGAGATGACTTCGTAGCCCGTGAACGCGGCCAACATGAATATATAGAGCGCAATGACGCCGGCGATCATGCTTGCTGTCCCTCCATCGTTTTGCGCGTCGCTTCGTGCTTGATCTGGCCGTCGTGAGTGAGCACGGCACCGGCGAAAACCTCGTCGTTCCAGTCGATCGCGAGCTCGAGGCCAGCCAGCGCCGGCTTCAGGAAATTGAACAAATTGCGCGAGTACATTTCGCTGGCGTGATACGGCACCGAAGCGGGCAGGTTCAACGGGCCCAGGATCTTGACGCCTCCGTGCACGACGGATTCACCCGGACGCGTCAATTCGCAATTGCCGCCCTGCTCGGCGGCGATATCGACGATCACGGAACCGGCTTTCATGCGCTCGACCGCGGCCCGCGAGATGATTCGCGGCGCCGCCCGTCCCGGCACCGAGGCGGTGCTGATCACGGCGTCGCTGGCGGCGATTCGCGCATTCAGAACTTCCTGCTGCTTGGCCATTTCCTCGGGGGTGAGTTCGCGGGCATAGCCGCCGGCGCCTTCGGCCGAGACGCCGGTTTCAACGAATCTTGCGCCCAACGATTTCACCTGATCCTTGGTCGCGCTACGCACGTCATACGCTTCGACTACCGCTCCCAGGCGCTTCGCCGTGGCGATCGCCTGCAAACCGGCCACGCCCGCGCCGATGACGAGGACGGATGCCGGACGGATCGTGCCCGCGGCGGTGGTCAGCATGGGCAGAAACCTATCGAGCGTATTGGCCGCGATGAGCACCGCCTTGTAGCCGGCGACGGACGCTTGCGAGGACAGCGCGTCCATCGATTGTGCCCGGGAGATGCGCGGCACCAGTTCCATGGCAAAACTGGTGACCCCGCGATCCTTGAGGGCCCGCACGAGATCGGGCCGCGCATAGGCCTGCATGTACCCGATGACCACCGCGCCCCTCTTGAGCGCGCTCACCTCCGCGAGACTCGGCGGTTGAACTCTCAGCAAAACATCGGCGGACGCAAGAATGGCGGGGGCATCGCCGAACTCGGCGTCGGTGTATGAGGCGTCCGGGAAATGCGCCGCCGTCCCCGCGCCGCGCTCGAGAAACACGCGAACGCCGGCCGCCTTCAGCTTTGCGGCGATTTCCGGCACAACGGCGACACGCGTTTCACTGGCAGCGGTTTCCGTGAGGACACCGACGACGACGGCCATGCAGATCTCTCCCGAAACCTTAAAATGATGCCAAACGTTGAATTATGGCATACGACTCGACTATCTTAAGTACAGTTATGAAGCCGATGGCCCACCACAAGCCGCAGCTGTTGGATTGGCGGGACGACCTCGCGGTCGCCACGCACGGGTATCCATTGTCGCAACAAATCCTGCGAACCGACGTGTCCGGCATGCCTTTGGAATGGGTGGATTATCGCGAAGCCGCGCGCCTGTATCACACCGAGCAGGTGGCCTATACCTGTGGATCGCTGCTGTACCGCCTGTTTGGCGGCACTTGCGCAAGGACCGGTTTGCGGACAATCGTGGACGTGAATTCGATCATCGCGACACTGGGGACTTCGGGCAACCCGGGAAACCTGCGCGGCGCCGCATACACACCGCCGCTCAACAATCAGACTCTGTTCCGCCGCGATGCCTATCTGTGCCTGTACTGCGGAGCGCGGTTCAGCTACAGCCTGCTGTCGCGGGACCACGTGACGCCATTCAGCCGCGGCGGGCGCGATACCTGGAGCAATGTGGTGTCGGCGTGCCGCCGCTGCAATAACGCCAAGGCGTCGCGGACGCCCGAGCAGGCGGGCATGCAGCTTCTGGCGGTGCCGTTCACTCCGACCTACGCGGAATACATATTCTTGAAAGGCCGCCGCGTGCTGGCCGATCAAATGGAGTATCTGATCGCGCACTTCCCCCGTTCGAGCCCGCTGCACGAGCGCATGCAACGCTGGCCCATGTGATCTCAGGCGCCGTCCTGCCGCCAGCGCGCTCCGGCGTCGTGTACTACATCGACGCCAGCTATTTTGTTTTCCGGGCGTACCATTCCATGCCGCCGGACATGATGGACGGCGACGGCAATGCGACGCATGCCCTGTACGGTTTCGCGCGCTTCTTGTCGGATCTTTTGGAGCAGGTCAGGCCCGAACGCATCGCCGTTGCCTTCGATCTCTCGACGCGCCAGGAAACGTCGTTCCGCAGCAGTATTTATCCCGCGTACAAAGGCAACCGCGAAGCGCCGCCCGCCGATTTGGAGCGGCAACTCGCGCTGTGCCGCGAGTTTTGCCGGCACATGGGACTCGCCGAATTCGCGAGCGCGAAGTACGAAGCCGACGACATCATCGGCACCCTGGCCGCGCGTTCGCGCGCCGCAGGCTTGAACAATGTGTTGGTGACCCGGGACAAGGATTTGTCGCAGCTCATCCGCGACGGCGATGTTTTTTGGGACTACAGCGGCAACTCCCGCTATCACTACCATGACATCGGGCCGCGTTTCGGCGCGACGCCGGAGCTCATTGCGGATTTTTTGGCGTTGACCGGCGATAGCGTGGACAATATTCCCGGCGTGCCGGGGGTCGGGAAAAAGACGGCGGCCGAGCTGTTCGCGGTATTCGGTTCCCTCGATGATTTGTATGCGAATCTGGACCGTATCCCTTTCATGAAGCTGCGAGGCGCCGCCACCGTCGCAGCCCGGCTGCTGGCGCATAAGGAGTCGGCGTATCTGGCGCGGCGATTGACCGGCATCGTGTGCGATATTCCGCTCGAGGCCACGCTGGATGATCTGAAGCCGCGCAGCCTGAACCGCGCGGGGCTCGATTTCTTCTTTGATACGCATGGATTTGGCAATATCTTGCGGCAGCAGGCGCGTCGCATCGCCGCCGGCGCATGAGGCATTCAAACGTAAGCGGCTGATTTTACTTGGGGGGCAGGGCGATGAGCCAAAAAGACATTCAATCCGTGCTGCAGGAGGACCGCGTGTTTGCGCCCACCGCGCAGTTTCGCAAGCACGCCGCGATCAAGGCCGGCGAATTACAGGGGATGTACGCCAAGGCCGGGCATGACTATGTCGGCTTCTGGGCGGATTTGGCGGTGACGGAAATCGAATGGCACCGGCCGTTCACGCAGCCGTTGGATGACAGCCAAGCGCCCAACTACCGCTGGTTCGCCGATGGGCAGCTGAACGTCTCGCACAATTGCCTGGATGTGCACCTGCGCGAGCGGGGCCACAAGACCGCGATCCTGTTCGAGGGCGAACCGGGCGACGTGCGCAAGCTGACCTATGCCGAGCTGCACGCCGAGGTGTGCCGCTTTGCGAATGCGCTCAAAGGCTTGGGTGTAAGGCGCGGCGACCGCGTCGTCATTTACATGCCTCTGATTCCGGAGGCGGTGATCGCCATGCAAGCCTGCGCCCGCATCGGCGCGGTGCACTCGGTGGTTTTCGGCGGTTTCTCGTCCAACGCCGTCAAAGATCGCATCGAAGACGCCGGTGCTTCGCTCGTGATCACCGCCGACGCCGGCTGGCGCGGCGGCCATGCAGTGGAGCTCAAACGCGCGGTCGACAAGGCACTCGCCGACGGTTGCCCTACCGTGCAAAACGTCGTCGTGTACCGTCGCACGGGCGCCGACTGCGACATGCGGGCCGGGCGCGATCTCTGGTGGCATGACGCCGTGGCCGGACAGAGCGGCACCTGTGAACCCGAATGGGTGGACGCGGAACATCCCTTGTTTCTGCTGTACACCTCCGGATCGACCGGCAAGCCCAAGGGCGTTCAGCATTCCAGCGCCGGATATCTGCTCAATGCCAAGACCAGCACACGATGGGTGTTCGATCTCAAGGAGCACGATGTGTTCTGGTGCACGGCCGATGTCGGCTGGGTCACCGGGCACACCTACGTCGTTTACGGGCCGCTGGCGGCGGGCGCCACCGTCCTGATGTACGAGGGCGCGCCGACCTTTCCCGACGGCGGCCGGTTCTGGAAGATCTGCGAGTCACACCGCGTCAACATTCTTTATACCGCGCCGACCGCGATCCGTGCGCTCATGAAGCTGGGCGATGCCATTCCGGCCAAGTACGATCTGCGCAAACTGCGATTGCTGGGGAGCGTCGGCGAGCCCATCAACCCGGAGGCGTGGATGTGGTACCACAAGGTCATCGGCGGCGAGCGCTGCCCCATCGTGGATACCTGGTGGCAGACGGAGACCGGGGCCATCATGATGACGCCCGTTCCGGGGGTCACGCCGGCCAAGCCCGGTTCTTGCGCCAAACCGCTGCCGGGAATTTTTGTCGACATCGTCGATGAAGACGGTCGGCCCGTAAGAACACCCGATGGCGGCGGCTACCTCGTGATCAAGCGGCCGTGGCCCTCGATGCTGCGTACGATCTGGGGCGACAACGAGCGCTATGTTTCGACCTACTGGGAGAAGTTCCAGAATCGCTTCTACGTGGCGGGCGATTCGGCGCGGCGCGATAAGGATGGTTACTACTGGATCATGGGCCGAATCGATGACGTTCTGAACGTTGCCGGTCACCGGCTGGGGACCATGGAAATCGAATCGGCACTGGTCGCCCATCCTCACGTCGCGGAAGCCGCAGTGGTCGGCAAGCCCCACGACATCAAGGGCGAGTCGGTCTTCGCCTATGTGGTGCTCAACATTGCGCGCCCGGCCGAAGCAGCGGCGAAATTACTGATCGACGAACTGCGGGGCTGGGTCGGCGAACAATTGAGTCCCATCGCCAAGCCCGATGAAATTCGCCTGACCGACAATCTGCCGAAGACCCGGTCTGGGAAAATCATGCGACGATTGCTGCGTGCGATCGCGCGAGGAGAGGAGATCACGCAAGACATGTCGACGCTGGAGAATCCGGCCATTCTCGATCAGCTCAGGGGTGGGGTGGGGGCGCCGACGACGCAGGCCGCTCCGGCCAAGCGCGCCGCTCCGGCCAAGCGCGCCGCTGCGCCGAAGCGCACCGCTGCGCCGAAGCGCGCCGTAGCCGCCAAGAAAGCCGCGGCACGCCCCAAGGCGAAGAGCGCCGTGCGGGCTCGAAGCAAGATCGTTGCCGCGAAAAACCGCCGCGCGGCTAAACCCGTACGCCGCAAGGCGCGCGCCAAGAAATGAGCGCCTGGCAACGATGTCCCTGCTGATCGTCGGATTGGTGTTGTTCCTCGGCGTTCATTCCGTCGCCATCGTCGCGCCCGCACTGCGCGCTCGAACGGTCCAGCGGTTGGGCGAAGGGGCCTGGAAGGGGCTATACGCCCTGGTCTCGCTGATCGGTTTCGCAATGATCTGCTACGGGTTCGGCTTGGCGCGCTCGACGACGCCGATGCTGTACGCACCGCCGGCCTGGGCCCGTCACGCGGCGCTGATCCTCCTGCTGCCGGTGTTCCCGCTGCTTCTGGCGGCCTACCTGCCGGGGCGGATCAAGAGCGCGGCCAAACATCCGATGCTGGCCGCGGTCAAGCTCTGGGCGTTCGCGCATTTACTCGCCAACGGATCGTTGGCCGACGTGCTGCTGTTCGGCGGATTCCTGGGCTGGGCCGTGATGGATCGAATCTCCCTGAAGCGTCGGCCGGCGCAGGCACTGCGGACTGCGCCGCCGGGACCCTGGAACGATGTGATTTCCGTGGTACTCGGACTGGCGATCTATGCGCTGCTGATCGCCTGGGCGCATCTGAAATTGTTTGGAGTATCGCCGCTCAGCGCGATGACATGAGCGCAGGTGAGGTAGTAGATGACAGAACAAAAGCAAGCCGGCTCGCGTCGCACTTTTCTACTGCAAGCTGCCGGCCTGGCCGCAGCCGGACCCTTGAGTGCGGTGGACATTCCCGCCGCGCAGGCGGCAACGGCAACGTCGCCCAAGCCGGACGCGTCATCGCCGATCCCGTACCAATCGCTCAGCCCGAGCGAGGCGACATTCATTGAAGCGCTGGTCGACGTTCTGTGTCCGGCGGATGACTACTCTCCTCGGGGGGTGGACTGCGGACTCGCGACGTACATCGACCGGCAGCTCGCGGGACCTTACGGCAAGGGCGACGGTCGTTACCAGCACGGCCCGTTTCGCGGCGGCAAACCGGAGTTCGGATTGCAGGGGCCGCTCACGCCCGAACAGTTTTGCAAGGCCGGAATTGCCGCTGCGAACGCGGCATGTATTCGGGACCGCGGCAAACCCTTCGATCAGCTCACGCCCGCGGACGCGGACGAGTTTCTCAAGGCCATTCAATCGGACCATGTGCGCAATGACGGTATTTCGCTGGCGCTGTGGTTCAACGAGGTGGTGTATCGGCTTTTCGTCGAGGCCTGTTTCGCCGACCCCATGTACGGCGGCAACCGCAACGCGGTGTTCTGGAAAATGATGGGCTACCCGGGGCTGCCGGCCAATCACGCCCTTGACATGGTCCGCTACCGCGGCAAGCCGTTTCCCGGCGGCAAGGACCCGAAGTCAATCGCGGACTTCACCTGAGGCAGTATCGTGGCGAAGAAATTGCCCAAGCGCACGGTCGTCATCGTCGGGGGAGGCCTGTGCGCCGGATTGGTCTCCCGGCAGCTCACCGCCAAAGGGATCGACGTGCTGGTGCTCGAACGCGGCGATGATCACGCCGCGGCCGCGGAGTCGACGCTGCCGAACCAGCGCGACGAATTGCGATGGGACCGACGCCAGGGCCTCATGCAAAACTGGCAGCGCGAAACCTACACGCTGCGCCATTCCCGGGAAGAGGAATCGCTCCCGATTCGCTGGATGGAGGCCTTTCTTCCGGGCGAAGGCGTCGGGGGAGCCGCGAGCCACTGGAATGGTTGCGCCTGGCGCTGGTCGGAATACGACCCCACATTGCGTACCCGGTACGAGTCGCATTACGGCAAGGCTTCCATTCCGGCGGATATGCCCCTGCAGGACTGGGGCACGACCTACGGCGAGCTCGAGCCCTATCACGACCTGTTCGAAAAGCTGTTCGGCCTGGCCGGCAAGGCCGGCAATATCAGGGGCGCGATTCAACCCGGGGGCAATCCCTTCGAGGCGCCGCGACGCGACGAGTATCCGCAGAAGCCGCTCGAGAGGAGCGAGGCCGATATCATATTCAAGGCCGCCGCCGAGTCGCAGGGGCTTAGGCCCTTTCCACAGCCTGCCGCCAATTCCCCCGGCGTGTACGTCAACCCCGATGGTCAGCGGCTCGGTCAATGCCAGTATTGCGGCCACTGCGAGCGGTTCGTCTGCGAGGCCCACGCCAAAGCCACCCCCGATACCCTGCTGTACCCGATGCTTCGAAGGCGCCCGGGGTTCGAGATCCGCACACGCGCCCAGGTACTCCACGTCGACTACGACCGCCGCGCGAAGCGCGCCATCGGCGTGCGGTACCTCGATTTGAACTCGGGCCAGGAATACGAGCAGCCGGCCGACATCGTCGTGATGGCGGCGTTCACCATGACCAATACGAGACTGCTGCTGCTGGGAGGGATTGGCGAACCTTATGACCCCGCGACTCGCCGCGGCGTGGTCGGCAAAAATTTCTGCTACCAAACGTCGTCCGCAGTCAGTGTTTTTTTCAAGGGCCGCTGGATCAACCCGTTCCTGGGGGCGGGCGCTTCGGGAACCGTCGTCGACGAGTTCAACAACGACAACTTCGATCACTCGGCGCTGCCCTTCCTCGGCGGCGCGAGCTTCAATGCCGGGGTGACCAGCGGGCGTCCGATTCGAGCGAGGCTCACGCCGCCCGGCACTCCTCGATGGGGCACGGCCTGGAAGAAAGCCACTGCGGACTGGTATGCCCACTCCTTTTCCGTCACTGTGCAAGGCAGCTGCTATCCGCACCGCGAAAACTTCTTGGACCTCGATCCTGATTACACCGACGCCTACGGGCTGCCGCTGCTGCGCATGACCTTCGATTTTCGCGAGAACGAGGTTCGAATGTCGGATTGGGTGACGCGCAAACTGGGCGAGATCTGCAAGGCGATGTCGCCGGATTTCATCGGCCCCGTGGCCGGACGCTCGGGGCCGTTCGATACGCGGCAATATCAAACCACTCACGTCACCGGCGGCACCATCATGGGAGCCGAGCCCAAGTCGAGCGCCGTCTCGCCGCATCTGCAGCACTGGGATGCCGAGAACTTGTTTGTCGTGGGGGCCTCGGTTTATCCGCACAATTCCGGATACAACCCCACCGGGCCGCTGGCCGCGCTTGCGCTGCGTCTCGGCGACGACCTGCTGCGCTACATCGATCGGCCGAGGAAGTTGTGATGCGCGACGGCAATTCGGGGGCGCGATGGTGCGCGCTGCCGGCGGCGATCATCGGCGGCGCGCTGGCCACGGCGGCGGCGGCAATCGCGCAAAATACGCCCGCGGCAGGCGCTCCTTTCAACCAGTGCGCAGTCTGTCATTCCATCGACGGCAACAACGGCACCGGTCCCACACTGCAGCACCTCATCGGCCGCAGGTCCGGCACGGTTCCCGGGTTCCGCTACAGCCGCGCGATGAAGAGCGCGGCGATTGTCTGGGACGACGCGACTCTCGACCGATACTTGACCGATCCGCAAGAACTCGTCCCGGGCAACATCATGCCGTTCGCGGGCGTAGCCGATCCTGCGCAGCGCGCCGGGATCATTGCTTATCTCAGGACTCTTCGGTAGCTCGCGCAAACGCGAGACGCGAGCCTCGCCGCACCTCACGTTGTCTGATCGCGCCGGCTCGGTTAGAATCCGTCGCGTGGAGCTGTACGTCACCGAAAATCTCGACGGGTGCCGTCGCTGACCATACTGAGCGAGACGAGAAGACGGATAACGCCCGAAGGGCGGCCCCGTAGGGGTGAGGCGCGCAGCGCCGAATAATCCGTCCGCCGGAATGGGGGCTGTACGCACGACGACGCGACCCATCCGTGTACCCCTGTCAGGAGCCTGAGGATTCAACGTGGCCACGACCGCAACCGCGGTGTGAAAATGCCGCCATTTTTCATCGATTGAACAAACATGCTTTCCACTTCCAATGTCGCCATTCAGTTTGGCGCCAAGCCGCTCTTCGAACAGGTCACGGTCAAGTTCGCCGACGGTAATCGCTATGGTCTGATCGGGGCGAACGGCTCCGGCAAATCCACGCTGATGAAGGTGCTGGGCGGCGACCTCGAGCCAAGCGCCGGCGACGTCATGCTGCAAACCGGCATGCGGCTCGGCAAGCTCGATCAAAACCAATTCGGCTATGAGGACGATCGCGTGCTCGACGTGGTCATGCGCGGCCACACGGAACTGTGGAAGGCGATGCAGGAACGCGACCGCATCTACGCCGATCCCAATGCCACCGACGCCGACTACATGAAAGCCGCCGAACTCGAGGGCGTGTTCGCGGAGTACGGCGGCTACGATGCCGAGGCTCGGGCGGGCAGCATTCTCACCGATGCGGGAATTCACGAATCGCGGCACAACGGGCCGATGCGTGAAGTCCCGCCGGGTCTCAAGCTGCGCGTGCTGCTCGCGCAGGCGCTGTTCTCGAGACCGGACGTGCTGCTGCTGGATGAACCGACCAACAACCTCGACATCAATTCGATTCGCTGGCTCGAAAGCGCGCTCAACAGCTACGACGCCACCATGGTGATCATCAGCCACGATCGGCATTTCTTGAACCAGGTGTGCACCCACGTCGCGGACCTGGATTTTCAGCAGCTCAAGATTTATCCCGGCAACTACGATGACTTCATGCTTGCGTCGGTGCAAGCGCGCGCGCGCGTCGAAGCGGCCAACGCCAAAGCCAAGGACCGGATTTCCGACCTGCAGGAATTCGTGCGGCGCTTTTCCGCGAACGCGTCGAAGGCGCGGCAGGCGACCTCACGCAAGAAGCAACTCGAAAAAATCAAGATCGAGGAAATCAGACCGTCATCGCGGCAGAACCCCTACATTCGATTCGAGCAAGGCAAGAAGCTCTATCGCTCGGCCGTTTCGGTGGAACACTTGAGTTTCAGCTATCCGGGCTCGGACGAAAAGGTGCTCAACGACTTGAGCTTCAACGTCGAAGGCGGAGAACGCATCGCCATCATCGGCCCGAACGGCGCCGGCAAGACCACGCTGATGCGCTGTCTCGCCGGCGAATTGCGGCCCACCGGGGGACGCATCGTGTGGGTCGAAAACGCCCAACCGGGCTACATGCCGCAGGACCCGCAGGCCGAGTTCGACGAGAAAACCGACTTGTTCTCCTGGATGTCTCGATACACGGGAAAAGCCGATGATGACCAGATCGTTCGTGCGACGTTGGGCCGGCTGTTATTTTCCGGCGAGGAGACCAAGAAGTCGGTGAAGGTCCTGTCCGGCGGCGAAAAGGGACGCATGATCTACGGCAAGCTGATGCTGACCAAGCCCAACGTCCTCCTGATGGACGAACCGACCAACCACATGGACATGGAAACCATCGAGTCGCTGCAGATCGGCCTCGAACATTTTCCGGGCACCCTCATTTTCGTCTCGCACGATCGTGAGTTCGTGGGCGGACTCGCCACTCGCATCATCGAAATGCGCGCGGGCGGCGGCATGACCGACTTTCGAGGCAACTACGACGAATACCTCAAGGGGCAGGGAATCGAGACTTAGGAACCAGTCTGAGGTTGCGCGTGTCGCGGCGGGCATGGAAGCTGCCGCGGCCGCTTGATACGATTGGCGCAAATCCGAGCAAGGGGACGTCGGTGCGAAATAAAGTGGCTGGCTCGTGTGCTTGTGTTCCGTTCGTGGTGGCGTCGCTTGCCGCGGTGGCGTCGTTTGCCGCCGCACCGTCGGCCGACGTCGTCGCCATCAATCGCATCGCCGATTCGGCCTTCAATCATGGCGAGGTCGTCGACATCGCGGCCTTTCTGGCCGATCAAATCGGCGGGCGGATGACCAATTCTCCCGCCATGCGCAGGGCCGAGCGTTGGACCCAGGATGAGTTCAAGAGCTGGGGATTGAAAGACGTCAGGGCCGAAGGATTCGACTTCGGCCGCGGGTGGTGGATCGAATCGGCGCATGTGCGAATGACGGCGCCCCGCACGCTGGAGTTGCGCGGCATTCCGATTGCCTGGACGCCCGCCACCAACGGTTCGCTCAACGCCGCAGTGATCGTTGCGCCCATGATCAGCGACAAGGATTTTGCGGATTGGAGAGGCAAGCTCAAGGGGAAGATCGTGTTGGTGACCTGGCCGGGCCCGCCGAAGGACGACGTCGATGCGCCATTCCAGCGGCTGAGCGATGTCGACATCGCCAGGTTGGACAAATACCAGCAGCCGGTGTTCGACCCGGAGGCCAGACAAAAGCGAATCGACCGGTTTCGTTTTCGCGCCAAGCTGGATGGCTTCTTGGGCGAAGAGGGTGCGGTAGCCTGGATCCAAATGTCGCGCAGCGACGGCCGGCTGCTGCATGGGGAAGGCTACGGCTATCGCGTCGGCCAAACACCCAAGCTGCCGGGAGTGGAACTCGCGGCCGAGGATTACCGGCGCCTCGCACGGCTCGCGAAGCTGGGCGAAGTCAAGGTCGAAATTGACAGCCGCGTTCACTTCGAGGATGCGGATCACAACGCCTACAATATTCTTGCCGACATTCCGGGCCGGGACGCGAGGGCCGGCTATGTGCTGGCGGGCGCCCACTTGGACAGCTGGGTCGCCGGTGATGGGGCCGCCGATAATGGCGCCGGGAGCGCCGTGGTCATGGAGGCTGCGCGCATCCTGGCTGGCTTAGGCGTGCAGCCCAGGCGCACCATCCGATTCGCTCTGTGGGCGGGCGAAGAGGAGGGTCTTTTGGGGTCGGCCGCGTATGTCGAGAAACATCTCGCCCGGCGCGCGCCGCCCACCGATACCCAGCTTGCGGATCTGCCGCCGATGTTTTCCCTGGACAACTATCCGATTCAGACGCTCGACGGATTTTCCGAAATGGCGGCCTATTTCAACCTCGACAACGGATCGGGCAAGATCCGCGGAATCTATACCGAGGGCAATTTCGCCGTCGTCCCGATCTTTCGCGAATGGCTCTCACCGTTTGCAAGCCTGGGCGCCGCCGCAGTGGTCGCCGAACCCACCGACCTGACGGACCATGTATTCTTCAGCCGGCTCGGCCTGCCGGCGTTTCAATTCATCCAAGATCCCCTGGATTACGAAACACGGGTTCACCACACCGATCTCGACACCTTCGATCACTTGCGGCCCGAGGATCTGCGGCAGGCCGCGATGGTGCTGGCCAGTGTTCTGATCGATGCCGCGAATCGCGAGACGCCATTGCCGCGCAAGGTGCTGCCGAGCCAACCCAAGGTCACCGATCCGTTCCACTATCCGGACCCGGCGAAGAAATAGCCTCGCGCCTGTCCGCATCGGTGCAAATCGAAGCGCGGTTACTTGCTACGGCGGGTCTACGCTGCGGCGGGTCTACGCTACGGCGGGTCTACGCTACGGCGGGCGTTACGCCTGTTTCAGGCGCCCGCGCCGGAAATCGGCGATGATTTCGCGCGCGGCATTGTGGCCGGGCGCGCCGGTCACGCCGCCGCCGGGATGCGTGCCGGAACCGCACATGTACAGCCCCGGGAGCGGGCCGCGATAGTCGCCGTGTCCCAGCATCGGCCGGGCCGAAAACAGTTGGTTCAAGCTCAAGGCGCCGTGAAAAATGTCGCCGCCGATCAGGCCAAAGGTACGCTCGAGATCGAGCGGGCTCATGATCTGTCGTCCGAGCACGGAGGCTTTGAAATTCGGCGCATGACTGTTGACGAGATCGATCATGACGTCGGCGACCTGATCGCGATGATCATCCCAGGATGCGCCGTCCGGCAGGACCGGAGCGACGTGCTGGCAGAATAAACTGGCCACATGCCGACCCGGCGGCGCCAGGCTGTGATCCAGAGTCGACGGAATGACCATCTCGACAATGGGGCGTTTCGACCAACCGCCGGCCTTGGCATCGAAATACGCTTGTTCCATGTAGGCGAGACTCGGCGCCATGATGATGCCCGACGTGTGATGCTCCGCCTGGACGCGGCCCGGTAACACTTTGAAGTCGGGCAACTCCGACAGCGCCACGTTCATCCGGAACGTGCCGGATGCGCAGCGCCAATGACTGATGCGCTCGCGAAAATCCTGCGGCAGCGCCTCAGGATCGATGAGCGAGCCGTACAGCAGCTTTGGATTCAAATTCGAGACGACGCTGCGCGCTCGAATCACTTCGCCGGTCCCGGTGACCACTCCCGCCGCACGGCCGCCTTCGACCAGCACCTCGCGCACCGGACTGTCCACTCGGATGTCCACGCCGCGCTCGGCCGCCGCCTTGGCCATTGCCTGGCTGATCGCTCCCATGCCGCCGATCGCGTGGCCCCAGGCGCCTTTCTTGCCGTTCACTTCGCCGAAGACATGGTGCAACAGCACATACGCCGAACCTGCCGAATAGGGGCTGGCATAGTTGCCGACGATGCCGTCGAAGCCGTACGCCGCCTTGATGGGGGCGCTCTCGAACCAGGAATCCAGGTAATCTCCTGCGGAATTGGCGAACAAATCCAGGAGTTCACGGCGCATCGGCAAATCGAGTTTGGTGAGCCGCCTTCCCAGGCGCGCGCCGCGCAGCAGTTCCGGCAAAGCCTCGAGCCAGCCGCCGGCGGTGACATTCGGCGGAGTCTCGAGCACTAGGTCGCGCAGCACGTCGGCGATCCAACCGAGGCGCTCGCCATAGGCGCCCAGGCGAGCGGCATCGCGCGCGGAGAACTTGGCCACTTCTTGCTCGGTGCTTCCGCCGCCGATTTTCAGATACCGAGCATCGTCGAGCGGCAGAAAGTTGGCGAGCTTGCGCTCGACGATGCGCAAACCGTGCTTGGCCAAGTCCAAGTCGCGGATCACCTTCGGATTCAGCAGCGACACGGTGTAGGCCGCCACGGAATTGCGAAAGCCGGGGAAGAATTCCTCGGTCACGGCTGCGCCGCCCACCACGCCGCGCCTTTCGAGCACGGTCACCTTCAGGCCCGCCGCCGCCAGATACGCCGCGCAGACGAGTCCGTTGTGTCCGCCACCGATGACGACGACGTCGCGCGGCTTGGAGTCAGCCATTTTTCTTTCTCAAATCATAGCCTCGGGATATTCGCGATGGGCGAGCCGCGGGCTACGTTTTGCGGCGTTTCGGCGCCGCCTTTCCCGGCGCGGCGCGGCCCAAAAGGTGAGGAAAGCCGCCATTGCAAAGGGCGTTGACCCAATCCTCGCAGTGAGCGATCGCCTCACGAGGTTTGAACACCGTCGGACTCAAGCTCAATTCGACCCAGAAACCGTCGAGAAGCGCCGACAGCGCGATCGCCGCCGGGCGCAGCTTGAAAGGCGGCGCGGCGCCGGATTCCACGAGTTGGCCCAGCAGCGACTCCAGGACGGCCCGGTACTTGCCGTAGGTGCTGAAGTGCACGGCACGTATTTCCGCCGAGTGCGCCACCATGCTCCAAAACACCAGCCACACATTGAATAGCTGGGGATCGAGGATTTCCGGGGCGAACGAGGCGCGGAAGAAATTGCTCAATCGGTCGCGCGGCGAAACCGCTTTGTTCTCCGCCTGGAGGCGGATCGAGTCGAGCAGGGACAGCGCCAGGGTTTCATACGTCTCGGCGATCAGGCCCGACTTGCTCGGAAAATGGTGGTTGATCAAGCCGATGGACACACCGGCCGCGGCGCTGATCCGGCGCACCGACACGCCATCATGCCCAAACTGCTTGAGGCAGCGCAGAGTCGCGTCCACCAACGCCTCACGGCGCACCGCGGGAGTCGCACGGTGGAATTTTGGTACATGACGCTTCGTTGCCATTTATTTTCCTTTTTTTTGATTATATCGAACCGCGGGCGGCACCCGCAGCGATTAGGAGCCCCGCGGGCTCCTACGGCGGATCGCCGACGAAGGCGCCGATGCGGTCGGTGACGTAGCGCCTGATGTCCAGATTCCAGTCTTCCATCGGCGCGTAGTAGCCCTGGAGGTGGACGCGGGACCGAATCCCGTTCTGCACGCTCTCGCAGATCGCCCAATCCTGGCGGTTGATCAATTCCCAGAAATCCACCGCATCGGACGGATCGAAGCCGGGCTTCGCCATTTCATGGGGTTCGAACAGAAAATGACAGGTGATATCGGTGCGTTCGGCGCCGCGGGGCTGCAGGATGTACGCCGTCACGTGATCGCAGGCCACGCTCAAGAATAGATTGGGGTAGACGAGTTCGCCCTTGTGCCGTACCCGTTCGTCCGCATCGAGGCCGGGGAAGGCGCGCCGCGCTGTGGTGCCGCTGTGCGTGAAGGTATAGGCCCCCTCACGGTGCGGGACTCCACGGGCCCAATCGAGATTGCCGCCGCCGCCATCGCGGAACGCCGGCACCACGGAGCACAGCTCCGGGTGGACGCCGCCGCAGTGGTAGCACTCGTTGTAGTTCTCGCACAGGAATTTCCAATTCGCGGCGACCTCGTAACGAATGGTGGCGCCGATCCGCAGGTCCGCCAGCGGGTAGCGTCGCAGCCGATCCGGAATGCCGTCCAGCTGCGCCGCCAGCGGTTTGGCCTCGGCCGGGGTCAGATTCAAGAAAACGAATCCGCCCCAGCCGTCGACCCCGACCGGATACAAATGGAAATCCTTCTTGTCGAACCCGGCGGCGGCGCCCATGTGCGGGGCGGCGATGAGCGCTCCGTTGAAGTCGTAGGACCATTGGTGATACGGGCATACGATCATGCGTCCCGCGGTGACCCCGCCGGGGAGGGCCACGCGCAGCGCTGCGGTCTCCGACGGGGTGCGGCAAAGACGCGAGCCGCGATGCCGGCAGACATTGTAAAACGCGCGCAATAGTCCCTCGCGATTGCGCACCAACAACACGCTTTCGCCGAGCACATCCAGCACCAGATAGTCCCCCGGCTTCGGCAAATCTTCTTCGCGGCAGACGCCGATCCATTCGCGGCAGAAGATGCGCTCCTTTTCGGCCCGGAACACTTCCGGGCTGCGATACCAGTGGGTGGGCAGAGAGCGTTCCAAGGGCCCAAGGGTTGCGTTCATAGCGGAAAATCCCGTGCATAGGGCGCCGTCGCGGGCGTGGTATCGAATTCGCGAGCGTAGCGATGTCCGCTGTGAACGGCATGCACGATCGCTCCCGGCGCGAGCGCGTCGCCGATGCGGGTGACGCTTGCAATAGCGGCGCTCTCGAGATCCGATCCTTTGGCGATCAGCGCTTGATACAGGTCGTTCCGCGGCACCCTGACCCCCACGATGACCAGAGACCGGCAAGCAAGGCGCTTCTCGGCACCGCTGTACACATCCGCGATCGTCGCGGCTTCGCCATCGAATGCGGTCACCCGCTGCAGAGTATGAATGGGCACGTGCGCCTTGGCGAGCGCGCGATGCACCAGCGGCAGCTCATTGGTCATGAAGGTCCACGCCGACGCATTGCCGGCGGTAGTCACATAGGTCACATCGCCCCCTGTCATCGCCAGCTGCTCGGCGATGGCGCCGGCCAGATAATAATTGTCGAAATCGAACACCAGGACGGGCCCCCGCGGCACGACGCCGGCCGCGAGGTCATCGGGCGTGTATATCGCGGCACCATTGAATTCGCCGACCGGGAACTCCAAGGTTGAAAATGACATTTTAGTCCAGCGCGCGCCGGTCGCGATGACGATATGGCGGTGTTCCAGTCCCAAGATATCGTCCACGCCGAGCTCACTGCCGGGATACATGTTGACGTTCGGCCTGCCGCGCAGCTGCCCCAGACGCCAGTCGGTCACGCGTCCCCAGGTCTTGAGTCCCGGCAGGCGCGTTTCAAAGCGCAGGCGACCGCCGAATTCGCCGGCAGAATCCGCAATCGTCACCGTGTAGCCGCGCCGCGCGAGGGTCGTGGCGCACTCGAGCCCCGCGGGTCCGCCGCCGACGATCAAAACCGAGGAGTCGCTTGCCGGCGGCGCGAACCGCTCGGGATGCCAGTCGCGCCGCCACTCTTCGCCGGCGGTCGGATTCTGGGTGCAGCGCACCGGCACGCCGTCGTGCCAACTCGATATGCAGATGTTGCAGCCGATGCACTCGCGGATTTCGTGCTCCCGGCCTTCGTTTATCTTGTTCGGCAAGAACGGGTCTGCGATGGAGGGCCTGGCGCCGCCGATCAAATCGAGAATGCCGCGCCGTACTTGCGAGACCATCACATCCGGAGAGGTGAACCGGCCGACCCCGACCACCGGTCGCTTGGTCAGTTGTTTGACAAAATTGACGATGGGCTCGTGGCTGCCTTCGGGCGAAAACCGCGAAGGTGCGCAATCGGTCGGACTCGAATCCATTTTGACATCCCAAAGATCCGGAACATCGGCGAGCAGCGCCACGACCTCGTGCGCTTCCGAGGCGGCATGTCTGCCCGGCCGGCCGCGCAGCTCCTCCAGGCTGATTCGCAAGGCCACGGCGCACTTGCCGCCGACGGCCTCGCGCGTCACGTCCAGCATCTCGCGTACCAGGCGGACTCGGTTCTCGATCGATCCGCCGTAGGCGTCGGTGCGGCGGTTGTATTCGGACAATAAAAATTCGTAAGGCAAATAGCCCATGCCGGCGTACACGTACACGATGTCGAACCCCGCCTGCATGGCGCGGCGCGCGCCTGCCGCCTGCCAGCGAAGCAGATCCTGGATGTCCGTGGTGTCCATAGCCCGCGGACGCAGATTCCCCATGAACCCCAAATGAGTGGACAGCCATGGCATGCCCGACGGCGACAGCGGCGCCAATCGACTGGTGCGGTTCAGCGTGCAGGCGCCGCCGTGCCACAACTCGATCCCGGCCAACGCACCATGTCGATGGACGGCGTCGGTCATCAGGGCATGCGAGCGGATGTCCTTGTCGTCCCACAGAATTGCGAACGGCAGCGGGGAGTCGTCCGAGCTGGGATGGATCGATACCGCGCCGGTGCACACCACGCCCCAGCCGCCTTCGGCCTTGATCTCGCGGAACCTTGCGCGCACGTGTGGCAGCGAGTTGGTCATGCCGCTGGCGTGCGGCACCTGATAGAAGCGGTTCGGCGCCGTGACGGGCCCGATACGCACCGGCTCGAACAAAACATCAAAGCGCGGATTGCGCGCCATGGCGGATCCCTTGATTGCGGCGGCGGCTTGAAGTGTGCGCAGAGTAATTGATCGATCGTACAGTAGCAATACGAGAGGATACCCGCCGGCGCCCGGCGCGCCGGCGCGCCGGCGCCAGGCGAAGCGCGGGTCGGCGTGCCGGGAAGCGACGTGCGGGAAACTTAAGCCGCGCGAAAGGCGCGAAAATCGAGACCGAGCGCGTTCGCGACCGCCTCATGAGTCAACTGACCGGCATGCACGTTGAGGCCGCGCGCCAACCCAGGATCGCTGGCGATGGCCTGGCGCCAACCGTGATCGGCCAGCGCCCTCACATACGGCAGCGTTGCATTGGTCAGTGCAAACGTGGAAGTGCGCGGCACGGCGCCGGGCATGTTGGTCACGCAGTAGTGAATCACGCCGTCGAGAACGTAAGTCGGCTCGGCGTGAGTGGTGGGCCGGCTGGTTTCAAAACAACCTCCCTGATCGATGGCGATATCGACCAGCACGGCGCCGGGCTTCATCGTCTTGACCATCGCGCGAGTCACGAGTTTCGGCGCCGCGGCGCCCGCAATCAGCACCGCGCCGACGACGAGGTCGGCATCGCGGACGAGTTCCTCGATCGCATGCGCCGTCGAGTACACGGTTTTCAGCTGACTGCCGAAGATCGACGAGAGTTCTCGCAATCGCTTGACCGAACGATCGACCACGGTCACGTCGGCGCGCAGGCCAACCGCCATTTCCGCCGCGTGCGTTCCGGAAACGCCGCCGCCCAGCACCACGACCTTCGCCGGCGCCACGCCGGGCACGCCGCCGAGCAGGACTCCGAAGCCGCCATTGGCCTTCTGCAGGCTGTTGGCGCCGACCTGTATCGCCATGCGCCCCGCGACTTCGCTCATGGGCGTCAGCAGGGGCAACGAGCCGTCGGGCGCGGTGACGGTCTCGTAGGCGATCGCGGTCGCACCTGAGGCAAGCAGCGCCTGCGCTTGTTCGCGATCGGCCGCCAAATGCAGATACGTGAACAGGGTTTGCCCGCCGCGCAGCTGTTTGCATTCTGCGAGTTGCGGCTCCTTGACCTTTACGACGAGCTCGCTGCTCGCGAAAACGTCCTGGGCGCGCTGTGCGATGACCGCGCCGGCTGAAACGTAGTGCGAGTCTTCGAAGCCGATACCCGCGCCGGCGCCGCTCTGCACGAGCACCTGATGGCCGGAGTCGACCAGTTCGCGCACGCCCGCCGGTACCAATCCGACTCGATACTCGTGGACCTTGATCTCTTTGGGGACGCCGATTTTCATGAGTACGCTCCGCTGGCCGGCAGGTTTTGTGGGATTTGCGGGTAGGTTACTCAAGCACGGCACTGGAAAATTGCAAAAACCGGTTCCAGGGGACCGGTTAATGGCAGAATACGGCGTCTTTGGTCTTTTCAGAGCAAGAAACTGCCGATTCTGGCCAGGAGGCTTTAGAATGAAGCTGGACCGCTACGATCGCGCCATTGTCCGTGCCTTGCAGCTCGATGGCCGCATCACCAACAGTCAATTGGCCGAAAGCGTCAGCCTGTCAGAATCCGCCTCCCTGAGGCGAGTACGAGCCCTCGAGGAATCGGGCTTCATCGAGGGCTACACGGCTCTGATCAATCAACAGAAGGCCGGCTGTCCTGTGAACGTATTCGTCAACATCACGCTGGAACGACAGGAACAGGCGCATCTTCACGCGTTTGAAGAGGCGGCACGAAAGGTTCCCGAGGTCATGGAGTGTTATCTCATGTCCGGCGAATATGACTATCTATTGCGGGTGGTGCTGGCCGACACCGCCGATTTCGAGCGGCTGCACAGCCAGCATCTCACGCGTTTACCCAATGTCGCGCGCGTGCATTCCAGTTTCGCATTGCGCACGGTCCAAAAATCGCGCGAGCTGCCGGTTCGCTAGAAGCGCTCCGCTCCACGCACTCGGCGACGTCGTCGAAGGTGCGCGGCATGAGTCTAAGTCTTGGGTTTGAGCACCAGCGAGAACCTTACCTTCACCTCATCGGCGACCCACTCGGTACTCTTCCAGTCGCCCTGCCCCGCCCCGAATTCCAGACGCCTGAGCTTGGCTGTGCCCTCGAGCTTCGCGCCCGCGGCTGCTTGAGTGAACTTGAATTCGATCGGCACGTCCTTCGTCACCCCGCGCAGCGTGAGCGCGCCGACCGCCGCATATCCCGCGGCGCTCTTGGTGACGCTGCGCGTGACGTAATGCGCCGTGGGCCAATGCGCCACATCGAATACGTCGGATCCGCGCATGGTTTTGTCGCGATCCTTGTCCATCGAATCCACCGAATTCACGTCGATCTGCACCTCAATGCGCGAACCGGCAAGCTGATCGGGCGCGAAATCGACGGCGGCGGTGAATTTGTGGAACCCGCCCGTGAAATCGGCGCCGGCCTGGACCCCGACGAATTCCAGGCGGCTTTGCTGGGGATCAGCGGAATAACTTGCAAGCGGATCTGCGGCGTTCACCGCGCCCGATAGAGATATGGCGGCGAGCAAGGGCGCCAATGTCGAGACGCGTTTCATCATGATCGTTTCCCCGATTTGGTGAATGGCAGCATGCGCAACAACACGTCATCCTTGTTCCAGAAGTGATGCTTGAGCGCGGCGAGAATGTGCAATACGGCGATCGCAAAAAGGACGTCGCTCAATATGTGATGCGTCGAGCGCAATACGTCGAATGCGGTCTCGTTCTTGCCGATGAGATTGGGCCAGGTGAACAGCCCGAACCAGCTGACCGAATAATTCTTGGCAGACGACATCAACCAGCCGCTGATGGGCATCGCAAACAGCAGCACGTAGAACGCGACATGCGTGGTTCGCGCGAGCAACTGCCCGAGCGGCGTCATGCCGGAGGGCAACGCCGGGGGTGCGTTCTTCAGCCGCCACAACAGCCGCAATATCGCCAGCATCAGCACCGTCATGCCAAAGCTCTTGTGTCGGGCGAGCAGCGCCAGCCTATGAAGACCAATGGGCAGATCGTCGGCCCAGAGCCCAAGTACGAATTGGTTCACGATCAACGCGGCAATGAGCCAATGAAATGTTTGCGCGACCGCGCTGTAGCGTGTCGGCGAATCTCGACTTGGCATACTTCCGGCTCCACTGCAGACTGCACTCGGCGTAGTTTAGCAAGACAGCGGGGCCCTGCTCATGTCCAAGTTCCTCGGCATCGGTGCGCTCGCGCTGTTGTTGGCCGCCTGCGGCGCTCCCAGACCGCGCCACGGGACGCCGCACACTCCCGATGAATCCGCCGCGAGAGCGGGTTTGCCGTTGTCCGGGAAGGTTTATTACATCGACGAAAGTCAGTCCGAACTGCGGGTGCTCGTCTACCGCGCCGGCCCGCTGGCGCGTCTCGGGCACAATCACGTGGTGGTCAATCGAGCGCTTCGCGGGGCCGCAACTCTGGCGGAGGGCGCCGCGGCGTTGCAGCTGACGGTGCAGGTCGCCGGCTTCACGGTCGACGACGCGCAAGCGCGCGGCGAAGAGGGGCTCGATTTTGCCGCTGGCGTTCCCGACGGGGCCAAATCAGGTACGCTCCAAAACATGCTGGGCGCGGCGGTGCTCGACGCCGATGAGTTTCCCGTCATCACCGTCAACGGCGTCGCGGTGTTGGAAAAGCAAGACGCCGCGGACTCGAGGGAGACGATTGCCACCGTGTCAGTCAGTGTCGCGGGGCATGAGTCCACCATCGAGGTGCCCGTCACGCTGCAGAGCGACGCGAGCCGCCTGTCCGCGAGCGGGTCCTTGGGATTGCGCCAATCGGACCTTGGACTCACCCCGTACAGTCTCATGCTGGGCGCGCTGCAGGTGCAGGATCTGATGACGATCAAATTCAAGATCGTCGCGGCGCCGGGCTAGGAGCCCGTCTGAGTATTCCGCGTGAGCCGGACAGGCGCCTGGCGCTCAGGACAGCAGAATCGGCGTTCCCTCGGGCGCAATCAATACGGCGGCGGGACCATGCCGGAGCGGCGCGGGTATTTCGCCGCGGGGCGTTATGCCGAATTCGGCAAGGCGGGCCAGGGTTCCTCCGACATCATCCGCTTCGAACCTCAAGGTCGAGCGCCGCAGGTGCGAGGGGTCATACAACCCCAAATTGACATAGTCGCTGGTGCAGGATACGTGCGGCAGCCGATCCTCCGACTCGTCGATTCCAACGAAGCCGAATTGCTCCCAGTAGGCCTTCGACGCGTCGCGGTCCGGCGCCGGCAGCGCGATTTCCAGGAAATAGCCGCATCGCGATGTGTCGGTGCCGATCCGCTTGCTCGGCGAGAAAGTGCGCGCCTCGACGAGCCTGATCAGCTGACCCGACGGATCGAACCAGCCGACCTCGTTGAACACGTCATTGCCGAGACGGCGGAACTCGAATTGCAGGCCCAGCTTCTCGAGGGCATTCAAATGCTTGAGCAGGCCGGGCCTGACAAAGGTCATCGCGGGCGCCGGCATCGCCTCCTGATGCAGCCCAAGGCAAATCCTGCCGTCCGTCACGACGGCGTACGGATGCAGCCATGCTTCGCCGACTTCCGCTTGGGAGAATCCGAGCTTGGTGTAGAAGTCCAAGGAGGCTTGAATATCCGGCGTCGCGAGCGAGAGCTCCAGGAATCTTCCCAGCACGGGTCTGTCAACTCACTCCGCCGACGCACACGTATTTCAGCTCGGTGTAGTCGAGAATTCCGTACTTGGAGCCTTCGCGCCCAATTCCCGATTCCTTGACGCCGCCGAAAGGGGCCACTTCCGTGGAAATGATGCCGGTGTTCAGGCCGACGATGCCGTATTCGATGGCCTCGGACACCCGCCAACTCCGCGCCAGATCGCGGGTATACAAATAAGCGGCCAAGCCGAACTCGGTGTCGTTGGCCATGGCGATGGCTTCGGTTTCCGTGCTGAATTTGAACAGCGGCGCCACCGGACCGAAGGTCTCCTCGCGGGCGATCAGCATCTTGGACGTCACTTGGGTCAAAATGGTGGGCTCGAAGAACGTTCCTCCCAGAGCATGCCGCTTGCCGCCCAACTTGACGCTGGCGCCCTTGGCCACGGCATCCGCGATATGTTCCTCGATTTTCGCCACGGCCTTGGCATCGATCAGCGGTCCTTGGTCGGTGACTCCGGCCAACCCGTCGCCCACGCGCAGTTTCGCCACCGCTAGCCCAAGTTTCTTGGCAAATTCTTCGTAGACACCGGCCTGCACCAAGAGCCGGTTCGCACAAACACAGGTCTGACCGGTGTTTCGATACTTGCTGGCGATGGCTCCCTGAACCGCCGCATCCAGATCGGCATCGTCGAAGACGATGAAGGGCGCGTTGCCGCCGAGTTCGAGCGATATCTTCTTCACCGTGCCGGCGCATTGCGCCATCAACTTCTTGCCGATTTCGGTGGAACCCGTGAATGTCACCTTGCGCACCGCGGGGTTCGATGTCATCTCGCCGCCGATCGCCGCCGCAGATCCCGTGATCACGTTGAATACGCCTTTCGGGATCCCGGCCCTTTGCGAAAGCTCCGCCAACGCCAGCGCGGAGAACGGCGTCTGGGTCGCCGGCTTGCAGACCATGGTGCAGCCGGCCGCCAGTGCGGGCCCCGCCTTGCGCGTGATCATCGCCGCCGGAAAATTCCACGGAGTGATCGCGGCGACCACGCCCACGGGCTGCCGCAGCACGAGAATTCGCTTGTCGGGTTGATGTCCGGGGATGACGTCGCCATACACACGCTTGGCTTCCTCGGCAAACCATTCGATGAACGAGGCGGCATAGAGGATTTCTCCCTTGGACTCGGCCAGCGGTTTGCCCTGCTCGGCGGTCATGAGCACGGCGAGGTCTTCCTGATGCGCGAGCATCAGGTCGAACCAGCGTCGCAGCGCCGTCGCCCGATCCTTGGCGGTCCGGGCCGCCCAGGCCGGCAGTGCCGCGGCAGCGGCCGCGATCGCGCGGCGGCATTCGGCTGCGCCCATGTTCGGAATGGAACCCAACGTTTCGTTGGTGGCGGGGTTGTGGACCGGCACGGTGCCGCCGCTGTCCGCGGGCGCCCAGCCGCCGTCAATGAAGCACAACTGGCGCAGCAACAGAGGGTCTTTGAGTTTCATAAGCGTCTTCTCAGGCCACGTTGCGATTCAAGAAATCCAAGCTGCGCTGCAAAGCCGGTGTGGACGCAGGATAGCGCGTTCATCGATATCGTCAACGCTCGAGAATGGCGGTAACACCCATGCCGCCGGCGGTGCATATCGATATCAGGCCGCGCTTGCCCTGCCGTTCATCGAGTATTTTTGCGAGCGTGGCGACGATGCGCGCGCCGGTCGCGGCGAAGGGGTGGCCGATCGCAAGGCTGCCGCCCTTCACATTGAGTTTGGATCGATCGATGGTGCCAAGGGCGCCCGGAAGACCGAGCTTGTCGCGGCAGAAAACCGGATCCGCCCAGGCCTTGAGCGTGCACAGCACTTGTCCCGCGAATGCCTCGTGTATCTCGTAGAAGTCGAAGTCCTGCAGCGTCAGATGCGCATCGTTCAGCATCCGGGGCACGGCATAGGCCGGCGCCATGAGCAGACCTTCCTTCTTGTCGATGTAGTCCACGGCGGCCGCCTTTCCGTAACTCAAGAAGGCCAGCACCGGCAAGTTGCGCTCTCGCGCGTAAGGCTCCGACGCCAGCAGTACCGCCGACGCGCCGTCGGTCATCGGTGTCGAGTTTCCCGCGGTCAGGGTACCGGCTCCCGATGTATCGAATACCGGACTGAGCCTGGCGAGCTTCTCGAGCGATGTGTCGCTTCGAATATTGTTGTCTTGCGCAACGCCGAGGTAGTCGCGCACCAAGTCCTTGTAAAATCCGGCGGCGTAAGCGGCCGCCGCTTTTTGGTGACTCTCCAGCGCCAGTTGGTCCTGATCGGCGCGGCTGATGTTCCAGGTCTTCACCATGAGTTCCGTGCTTTCGCCCATCGACAGGCCGGTACGGGGTTCCGCGATTCCCGGCAGAACCGGCCGCAGGTCTTTCGGGCGCAAGCCGAGCCAGGGACCGACGCGTTGGCTCAAGCTCTTGCCGCGGTAGCTTCGCAGCAGCCGCTGCTGAAAGCTCCGGGGGTAGACCACCGGCGGATCGCTCACGGTATCGACACCCGCGGCAATCGCGCAATCGATCTGGCCGAGCGCGATCTTGTTGCCGAGCAGGATCGCGGCTTCCAAGCTGGTGCCGCAGGCGCGCTGCAGATCGAGACCCGGCGTTTCCGCGGCGAGTCCCGAACCGAGCACCGCTTCGCGCGTCAAATTCCATTGGCTCGAGTGCTTCATGACCGCGCCGGCGGCGACATCGTCAAGGCGCTGTCCGTGCAATCCATAGCGCTCCACCACGCCTCTCAATGCGAATGTCAGCATCTCTTGATTGCCCACTTCTGCGTAAGCGCCGTTGCCGCGTGCAAACGGAATGCGCACACCGCCGATGATTGCGACGCGGCGCGCCTTTGCTCCGACCAACATAAGTTGACTCCTCGATGACGAGCTTCGAATTATGAACCTACCGACCGGCTTATAATCCATTCATGATCCGATTTTCGTCTAGGGCTCCTGGGGTTGCGCTCGGACTCGCGCTTTGTGGACTCGCCGCGTGCGGCTCGGCCCCGGCCCCCGCTCCGGCGCCGACCCCGCCCCAAACGGCGAACTCGACGCCGCCCCGCGAACGCTTGAGCCGAATCGTCGATCGGTATTGGGATGAACGCGTCGCCGCCGGCACGCCGCCATCGCCGCAGTTCCTGGCGGATTCACTGGCCTTCGAACGCCGCCTACTCGACGAAGTTCTCGCACTGCCGCCCACCCGGCTGGACGCGGATTCGAAATTGACTTACGACATCTTCAAGCGTCAGCGCGAGTTGGACATCGAAGGGTTTACCTATCCGGCCGAGCTTCTTCCGATCAATCCGTTCGATGGGATGCCGCAGCAATTCGCGCGCATGGCGGCGGATAGGGGGCTCAATCCGCTCTCGAGCGTGGAAGACTACGAGAATTGGCTGCTGCGGATCGACGGCCACGTGCTGTGGACGCGGCAAGCAATCGCGAATATGCGCGAGGGATTGCGGCGCGGCTACACCTCTCCGCGGATCCTGATGGAGCGCACGCTGCCGATGCTGCAGGCCTTCGGCGCGGATAGCGCGGCCAACGTGTTCTACGTGCCGCTGCAGAACATGCCGGAGACCATCAAGGATTCCGAGCGGACGCGCTTGTCCGCAAGCCTTGACCGGGCCATCAAGGACAAGCTGCTGCCCGCCTACCGCGAACTGCACGATTTCATTCAACATGAATATTTGCCTCGAGCGAGGAGCAGCGTCGCGTTGTCGGCGCTGCCGCTGGGGCCGTCCTGGTACTCGTACTTGGTCCGCCGCGAGACCGGCGGTCTGCTGACACCGAACGAGATCCACGGCATTGGCGCGGCCGAAGTCGAACGCATTCGGGCGCGCATGCAGCCGCGGCCCATGAGCGTGACCGCAGAAAAGGCAGTTGGTTTGAGCGCGTACCGGGATCTCAAGGAGCAAACGCTCGCGGCCATGCCGGCTCTATTCTCGGCCTCCCCGCCGGCGGATTTCGAGATTCGCGCATTCCCCCCTGTTCTTAAGGTTGCGCCGCTCCTGGCCTACCGCCCTGCCGCACCGGACGGACGCGTGCCTGCCATTTTGTATGTGAATGCCGAACCGAGCAGGGTGTCCGCCGCTCCCGGGGTGTCCGCCGCTCCCGGGGTGCCCGCGGCTGCCGGAGCGTCCACCGCTGCCGGGTTTCCCCGCACCGTCGGGGCGCCAGGCGCCGCCGGGTCCCCCCCCACCGTCGGGGTGCCGGCCGCCGGGCTGCCTGCCGCTGTCGTGGATATCTCTGGTTTCCTGCAGCAAGCGATACCGGGACGCCATTATCAATCCGCGCTCCAGCAGCAGCGAACCGACTTACCCAAGTTCCGAATATTCGGCAGCGAGCCGGCCTTTGTCGATGGATGGGCCCTGTATGCGGCGTCATTGGGCGAGGAATTGGGGCTGTACCGCGATGATGAAGCCAAAAGGGGCGCGCTGCTGGGACAATTGAAATGCGCGGTTGCACTGGTCGTCGATACCGGCTTGCACGCCAAAGGTTGGACACATGCGCAGGCGGTCGACTATCTTCGTGCGCAGCTGGCCGTGGACGACGCCGATGCCAATCAGATGACCGACCGTTTCGTGGCGCTGCCCGCGGAATCCATGGCGTGCAAGATGGGCGAACTCAGAATCCGGGCGCTGCGCGCCCATGCGCAGCAGATGTTGGGTGCGCGCTTCGATATTCGCGAGTTTCATTCCGAGATCCTCAAGGACGGGGCCATGCCGCTCGATATTCTCGAGGCGAAAATGAAGCTCTGGTTGGAGGCTCGACGCTGATGCACCCGCGAAATGTCCGCCTGGCGGCGATATCAACCGAACAGTGGAGGTTGATAGGGGTCAGACTATCCAGTGCGCCAGTCATTAACCATCGCTTGGCTCCTGTTCGCCGCTCAGCCCCTCGCGGCCGGGGGCCTTGCCCAGGAATCCGCGCAGCACGGCGACATCCAGGTTGCCGTGGTGCTCGACGCCGCCGAACAGAGCGGCAGCGCGCGCGCAACGGTCAGAATTCATGCGCGCCGCGAGGTGGTTTGGTCGCTGATCACGAGCTGCCAGGAGGAACTGAAGCTGGTTCCGGGCCTGGTGGGCTGTGAAGTGCTCGAAACGGCGCCGGACCGGTCATGGCAGCGGATTCGGCATGTAATGAATTATTCCTGGTTCATGCCCCGCCTGACATTTGAAGTACGTGCCTCCTATGACCCGCCGTCGCGCGTTTCAATCGAACGCCTGTCGGGGGATTTGCTCATTTTGCGAGGCGCTTGGGCCCTGCAGGTCGACGGGGACTACACGGTCGCGCATTACACGCTCGCCTTGGCGCCGGGATTCTGGGTCCCGCAATGGATCGTGCGCTCGGCCCTGCGGCGCGACTTGCCGAAAATGCTGCGTGCGATGCGCGCGCGCGCTGAATTCGTGCAGACGCAGATCCCACGGTAGTACGCGTTGAGACGAGTCTTCCTCATCGCGTGGATGGCGTCGACGCCGGGGCTCACCGCCTGCGAGCGCGAACCGGAGCCGCCGCCGGTGCGGGTCAAACAAGTATTCCATCTGAATGCTTACGAGAAGGACTTCGGCTATTCGCAGGCCGTGCGGATCGACAAAACGCTGTATATTTCCGGCTCGGTGGCCGCCGACCAGAATGGGCGTCTGGTGGCGGCGGGCGATATGGCCGGGCAAATGCGCGCCGCTTACTCCAATATACGACGCACGCTGGCTGCGAACGGGGCCGACTTCGACGAAGTGGTCAAAGAAACGATCTACACGACCGATATGGACGCGTTGCTGAAAGCCTCTGATTTGCGATTCGAGTATTACGACAAGGAGCGGCCGCCGACCACCTCGTGGGTGCAGGTGCAGCGTTTGGTGGATCCGGGGTTCCTCGTCGAAATCGAAGTCGTCGCCGAGCTGCCGTAAGTCGACAAGGCGGAATCGAGGATCGAGGTATTGCGTAACGTGGTTGATAAGAAATTCGAGCGCCGCCTCGCGGGGCTCATCAATTCCGGTGAACGGGGTGTGCTGCGCGGCGGCCGCAAGGGGGTCGAAAAGGAGTCGTTGCGCGTCTCGCCCGCCGGCGACATCGTCCAAACGAGGCATCCCACCGCTCTGGGCGCGCCGCTCACCAACGAAAACATCACGACGGACTTCTCGGAGTCCCTGATCGAGTTGGTAACCCCGCCGTTCGGCGAGACGTGGGAACTACTGCAGTATTTGTGCGATATCCACCAATTCGTGTATCGCCATTTGAACGATGAGCTCTTGTGGGCGACGAGCATGCCGTGTCATCTGGCCGGGGATGCGGGCATTCCGCTCGCGCAATTCGGCACTTCGAATGTCGGCCGGATGAAGACCATCTATCGGCATGGTCTGGGAGTGCGCTACGGACGCATCATGCAGGCGATCTCCGGCGTGCATTTCAACTATTCTTTTTCCCCGCGTCTGTGGGGCGTCCTCGCGGACATCAATCAGTCCCGGCTGGGGCCGCAGGATTTCGCCTCGGAGCAGTACTTCGGTGTTCTTCGCAACTACCGCCGCTACGGATGGCTCGTGTTGTACCTGTTCGGCACGTCGCCCGCGGTCTCGAAAAGCTTTTTCGCGGGGCGCGAGACCACCTTAGGCCAGTTCGACGCGGACACCTTCTACGAGCCGTTCGGCACCTCTCTGCGCATGAGCGATATCGGCTATCGCAACAAGAATCAGGCGACCGTGAGCGTGTCGGTCAACAGCCTGGATGAGTACGTGCGCGATCTTTCGCGGGCGATAGGGACGCCATTTCCGCCGTACGAGAAGATCGGCGTCAAGGTCGACGGCGAATATCTGCAGCTCAACGCCAACATCCTGCAGATCGAAAACGAATACTACAGCTTCATTCGGCCGAAGCGGGTCGCGCGCTCCGGCGAGCGCCCGACCAAGGCATTGCGGCGGGCCGGGGTGGAATACGTCGAAGTGCGCGCGCTGGATGTCAGCGCCTTCGATCCGGTCGGCGTCAATCAGAACAAGCTGCGCTTCTTGGAAGCCTTTCTCACCCTGTGCCTGTTGCGGGAAAGCGACCCGATCGGTCAGAGCGAACAGGCGAGTCTGGACGCCAATCACTTGTTGGTGGCCCGGCGCGGCCGCGAACCTCGGCTCATGTTGAAGCGGGAAGGGCGGGATTTTCCCATGCTCGACTGGGCGCGCGAGTTGCTCGATGCGATGCAGGGATTATGCGAAATGCTCGATCACGGCGACTCCGCACGTCCGTACGTGTCCGCGCTCGAACAGCAGCGTGCCAAGATCGACGATGTGGAGCGCACACCCTCGGCGCGGCTGCTGGCGGACATGCGGCAGAGCGGCGAATCATTTTTTCAGCTCGCCCAGCGCATGTCGAAATTGCACAAGGACTACTTTCTCGGCCTTTATCCCCCAAACGAGCGCCGTTTGGCGGAATTTGCGGCGGCGGCATTGGAGTCGCACGAGGCGCAAGCCCGCATCGAGTCCGTCGACAATGTCGATTTCGACACGTATCTCGCTCACTATCTGGCCGATTGACCGGCGTGCGGCCCAATCGTCGCCGCACTGCGGGCGCAGTCCATATTTGACATAATGCTCATGATGGCGCCGAAGATTTATTGCGCCAAATAGCGGCGCAAGTCATTGAGTGCGTGAGGGCAGGTGAGTACGGTGTGGGCAATGAACAGTGCCGATCGACTTCCCACGGCAGATTTGCCGGATTCTCCGCAGGCCCGTCAGCTCCGGGAGGGTTTCCCGTGGCTGACTTTTGATCCGCAACTTGAACCGGAATTCCGGCGCGCCCATTTTGAGGAGAACCTGCCGCATACGCGCGTGAATCTGTGCCTGACGGTGCTGATTACCATCGCCTTTTCGGCGATGGAATCGATGGTTCTCGGCCCCGGACTCAACCGCATTCCCAGCATGATCCACATGCTGGTCATCATTCCGACTCTGCTGATCGGCCTGGCCTCGAGTTTTTCTCCGCAACGCCATCGATTCTATCCGCTGCTCATGATGATCGCGGCGACCGTACTCGGCCTGGGTGTGGCCGCGATTCAGATCATTGCCACGCTGGGCGGCGTGCCGATCTTGTTTCCCTGCCTGATGCTGACCGTCATTTTCATCTACTTCATGGGCGGCCTGATTTTTTATCATGCGGTCGCCGCGAACGTGATCGTGATGCTCGTCTATCTCGCGGCGGGCACCGAGCTGCAGCTGCCGGGCCGCGAGTTCGGCTACGATGCGTTGGCGATGATCGCCGCGAATTTGTTCGGCGCGTCGGTCGTCTACATGCACGAGAAAACCAGCCGCATGCGCTTTCTCGAAGCCTGTTTGCTGCGCGAGATGGTGGCGCGCGATGGTCTGACCGGGATACAGAACCGCCGGATGTTCGACCAGCACATCGAGCGGGTGTGGCATCAAGCCGTGCGCGAGGAGGAGCGCGTGGCGGTGCTTCTGGTCGACGTCGACTGTTTCAAGGACTACAACGATCGTTACGGGCATCAGGCGGGCGATGAGTGCCTGCGCGCGGTGGCTGTTTCCTTGAGTCAATGCGCGCGTAGACCGCTGGATTTCGTGGCACGCTATGGCGGCGAGGAATTTGCGGTGGTGCTGTATGAGGCCAGCCGCGAATACGTCGCCGAGGTGCTGACGCGAATTCAGCGCTCCATCGCGGAACTCAATATTCCCCATGAAGCGTCCCGGGTGGCCAGCCGGCTGACGGTGAGCATAGGCGCGGCCTATATCCTGCCGACCAGCAGCCGTACCCACGACGGGTTGATCCAACTTGCCGACGAAGCCTTGTACACCGCCAAGGAGCAGGGCAGAAACCAGGTGGTGGTGATGGAAGCCGAATACCACACCTTGAGAACCGGCCGCTTCGAAAAACGCCGCGGGCAGCGCGGCGCTTAGCGGCGCGCCAGCGCGCGGTCCGGCAACGCGCCGTCCAGCGGCGCGCGGTCCGGCAGCGCGGAGAATGCGCCGCCTACGGTCGGTAGATCGCGATTTGCGCCTCTTCGCCGGCCCTTCTGCTGGCGCGAAACATGCCTTCCGAATTGAATTCCATGGCGATCTCGCCTCGGGCGTCGATCGCGATGACTCCACCTTCGCCGCGCAGTTTGGTGAGTTCCTCGAGCACCACTTCGCGTACCGCATCGCGAAGCGCGCGGCCGCCGAAGCGCATGCGCGAGCACACATCGTGCGCGACCGCAGCGCGAATGAATACTTCCCCATGTCCGGTGGCCGACACGGCGCAAGAGCGGTCGTCCGCGTAGGTGCCGGCGCCGATGATGGGTGAATCGCCGATGCGGTTATAGCGTTTTCCCGTCATGCCGCCGGTGGAGGTGGCCGCGGCCAACCGGCCCGCGCCGTCCAGCGCGACCGCTCCCACCGTGCCGACATGGGATATGGTGAGCGCCGACAATTCGGTGTCGCCGCTGCGGATGCGTTCGAGCTGCTTCCAACGTTCGGACGTATAAAAATAGCTGCGCGGCACCAGCGCGAAGCCGCGGCTCAAGGCGAATTCTTCGGCCCCCGCGCCGCTCAGCATGACGTACTCCGAATGCTCCATGACGGTGCGCGCCAATTCGATCGGATTCCTGATGTGGGTCACGCCGCACACCGCCCCGGCTTTCAGGGTGCTCCCGTCCATGATGGAGGCATCCAATTCGTTGCGGCCGTCGAGCGTGAAAACCGACCCATAGCCCGCATTGAACAAGGGATTGTCCTCCAGCACCATCACGGCGCGCGTTACCGCGTCGAGACTGGTTCCCCGTGCTTGCAGGATCGCGTAACCGGCGTCGAGGGCCGCGGCCAATCCGGCGCGATAGTTCAGTTCCCTCTCGCCGCCCATTTCAGCACGCGGCAAGGTGCCTGCACCGCCATGAATCGCTAGCCCGAACATTTTAAAAAGGCTCCTCTGGTCGCTCGCACGCCGCAAGGCTATCATCATTCGCTGATGAAACCATTTCCCAAGACGGGGGCCATCAAGACGAGGCAATTCATGTTCTTCAAAGTCGCAAGCCGAATTTTGCTTCCACTCCTTTCGTCTCTCGTCACCTGCGCCGCTGCGCTTCCCGCCGCCGAAACCAAACCGCCTCTCCGCGTCGCCATCGCAGGCCTGGTTCACGGCCACGCCGACGGCTTCTTTACCTCCTCCCTCCAGCGCGCCGACATTCAAATCGTCGCCGTCGCCGAACCCGATCGCGCGCTCTTCGATCGATACGCCGCGAAATTCCATCTGGACTCGTCCCTCTACCACGCCGATCTCGACGAACTCCTTCGCACCACCCACCCGCAGGCGATCCTCGCCTACACCTCCACGTTCGATCACCGCAAAGTGGTGGAACTCGGTGCCCGCCACTCCGTTTCAGTCATGATGGAAAAGCCGCTGGCCGTTTCCTACGAAGACGCCCAAGCCATCGCCAAGGTGGCCCGCGCCGCGAAAATTCAGGTCCTCGTCAATTACGAGACTTCCTGGTATGCCAGCAATCATGCCGCGTACGATCTCGTCCACTCCGGCGCCATCGGCGAGATCCGCAAGGTTGTCGTCCACGACGGCCACGAAGGACCCAAAGAAATCAACGTCGGCCCGGAATTCTTGAGTTGGCTTACCGATCCGAAACTCAACGGCGGCGGCGCGCTCTTCGATTTCGGCTGCTACGGCGCCGATCTCATGACCTGGTTCATGGACGGTCGGCGCCCGCTCTCGGTCACCGCCGTCACGCAGCAGATCAAGCCGGACATTTACCCGCGCGTGGACGACGAGGCCACTGTTGTCCTCACCTATCCCAAAGCCCAAGCCATTCTGCAAGCTTCCTGGAACTGGCCCTACAGTAGAAAAGATTCTGAAATCTACGGCCGCACGGGCTCCGTAATCACCATCGCCGCCAAGGACATCTCGGTTCGCCTGCCCCATGAGTCCCAATCCGCCGCCCGCCGCGCCGCTCCCATCCCGGCTCCCTACGATGATTCGCTCACTTATCTCCGCGCGGTGCTCCTCGATGGAGCCCAACCCGACTCCCTCTCTTCCCTGGAAACGAACCTCATCGTCACCGAGATCCTCGACGCCGCCCGCCGCTCGGCCTCCTCCGGAAAGACCGTGGTCCTTGCTCCAGCGCAGTGATCATACGGACCCTTCGAGAGCGCTGTGCTCCGGCTACTCGTCCCGCTGCCGTTGCGGCACGGCGACTTCAAGTCCATCCAGATCAGCCGTGATCTGGATCTGGCAACTGAGGCGGCTATTGTCACGCGGCTCCCAGGCGTTCTCCAGCATGCCTTCCTCCATTTCCTCGCGCGGCCCGAGTTTCGCGACCCAGGAAGGATTTATATAGACGTGGCAGGTCGAACAGGCGCAGGCGCCGCCGCATTGCGCCACCACGCCCTGCACGCCATGCTGGCGCGCGACCTCCATCAAGGTCAGCCCGAGCGGCGCGTTTATCTCGCGCCGGCCGCCGCCGGGCTCGATGAACACGATGGTGGGCATCAAATCGCTTCTTTGAGCGCGACGTCGCTTTGCTCGAGCTTTTCCGGATTCAACCGCGCGCGTTCGGCGATGAGTTTGCGCGCGGCCATGTAATCCTTCGAATGGTTGACCGCTTCCACCGCAAGCAATTCCTTACCCTTGAGATAGCACACGCTGAAGCTGCGCGAGGCCGGATCGCCCCGCACCACTTGCCGGTCGTGGCCCTGCGCGAGACCCACGATGAGCAGCTTGTTGTCGTATTGGTCGGACCAGAACCAGGGCACTCGATCATGGGCGACTTGACGTCCCTGCAGATTGAGCGCTGCCGTCTTGGCCTGCTCGAAGGCATTGTCCACGGATTCGAGGCGCACCCGACGGCCGAAGCGCAGGCTTGGATGATTGGTGCAATCGCCCGCGGCATAGATGGCCGCATCGCTGGTGCGGCAGTATTCGTCGACCACGATGCCGTCGTCGCAGGCGAGCCCCGCCTCGCTCGCGAGTTCGGTCATCGCAAGCGCGCCGACGCCGACGATGACCAGATCCGCCGCATGGCTGCTGCCGTCGGCGCATACCACCCGTTCGGCCCGCGCCTCGCCTTCGATGCGCACGACCCGCATGTCGCACATGACATTGACGCCGTTGGCTCGATGTTCCTGCGCGAAATATTGCGACACGCAGGGGGCGACCACGCGATTCATGACCCGGTCGGCCATTTCCAGCACCGTCACTTCGCAGCCCATCTTGCGGCAGGTTGCCGCCGTTTCGAGCCCAATGTATCCGCCGCCGATGACGACGACGCGGGCCTGGGGTTTGAAGCCCCTCTGAATGGGCGCCACATCCGCGAGGCCCCGCAGATAGTGCACGCCGGCCAGAGAGACCCCCGGGCAGGTCAGCCGGCGCGACGTCGCGCCGAGGCACAGCAATAATCGGTCGTAGGTCATTGTTTCGCCGTCCGCGAGCTCAACCTGCCGCGCGGCGGCATCGAGCCGCACGGCCCGACAACCCAATTTGAGTTCGACTCGATGCTCATCGTAAAAGGACTGGTGCCGGAACAGGAGTCGCTCGGCCGCCATTTCGCCGGCGAGGTATTTCTTGGAGAGCGGCGGCCGCTGGTAGGGCAGCTCCGGCTCATCGCCGATCAATACCAAACGGCCGCCAAACCCCTCTCGCCGGAGAGTATCGATTGCCTGTGCGCCGGCTTGGCCGCCGCCGATGATGAGAATGGTGGAGATCATTCGATTCCCGCCTTTATAGCGGGTCGCAGCCCGCCCCGAAAGGGCGACGCAGCGGTTGATCCCCCCGCAATATGGCCGTGCCTGTTGCGTGCAATCGTAATAGTATTGTCGCGACGGCCCAATGTTGACCGGAGTCCATAATGAAATTGATCACCGCCATTATCAAGCCTTTCAAGCTCGACGACGTACGTGCCGCGCTTTCCGAAATTGGCGTGTCTGGTATGACGGTAACCGAGGTCAAGGGCTTCGGGCGCCAGCGTGGTCACACCGAACTGTACCGCGGCGCGGAATACGTGGTCGATTTCGTGCCGAAAACGCGCATCGAGGTCGCCGTCAAAAACGAACTCGTCGATCAGGTGATGGAAGCCATCGTCGGCGCGTCGAAAACCGGCAAGGTCGGCGACGGCAAAATCTTTGTCACCGACATTCTGCGAGTTCTACGGATCCGCACCGGCGAGACCGACAACGCGGCGTTGTAGCCGACTCGTCGGCAAGCTGTTCGACGGCGGCCGGCTGTTTGCGTTCACGGTACTGGCCGCGGCGATCGGCCAGGCGGGTTACGCGGCAAAGCTCACCGACCAGGAACACACGCGCATCGAGGAGCCGCGTCCCGCCGGGCTGCCAAGCGATCGGGAAATGGAGGCGGCCGGAGCCGTCGTCGGCGCGATCGACATCGATATACGCAATATTTTCGACGAAGGCGATGCGCGCGAAAGAAACGGGCTGTTCCGTCTCGCCAACCATCTGCACATCCGCACCAAGCGTTCGACCATCAAGGCGCAGCTGCTGTTCGCCACCGGCGAGCCGTACCGGGCGCGCAAGCTGGCGGAGACCGAGCGGGCGCTGCGCCTGCTGAACTACGTTTACGACGCTCGCGTTGTGCCCGTTCGCTATGCCGACGGCAAGGTCGATATCAAGGTGGTCACGAAGGATGTTTGGACCTTGAGTCCGGGCCTCTCCTTCGGCCGCGCGGGCGGCAGCAATAGCACCAATTTCAACCTCCAGGACTCGAATTTCCTGGGTTGGGGAAAGGGGCTGGAGATCTCGCACGGCAGCACCGTCGATCGCACCAGCAACAGCTTGGATTGGACGGACCCGAATGTGTTCGGCTCCCGATGGACTTCGAATCTCACCTACGCCAACTCGAGCGATGGTTCGCAGCGTTCACTGAAAGTTGCGCATCCCTTCTACTCGCTGGATGCCCCATGGAGCACGAAGATCACGGCTTTGAGCTTCAACCGCACGGTATCGCGCTACAACCTGGGGAACATCGTCGATCAATTCAACGACAAGCAATCCTCGTACGAACTGAGCGGCGGCATATCCAACGGCTTGATCGACGGCTGGACCAAGCGCCTCACATTCGGCATGCGCTACGACCGCAGTTTATTTTTGCCGACTCCGGGTACGTCCACGCCGGCGCGGCTGCTGCCGCCGGACCGCACCCTGTCATACCCCTTTATCGGGTTCGACATTTTGCAGGACGATTACAAGAAAGTCGGCGACCAGAATCAGATCGGCCGAGCCGAGGATTTTTATTTTGGTACCGAGGTCACGGGCGAAGTGGGCTGGGCGAACGGCGCGCTCGGTGCGGATCGCAACGCCATCTTGATTACCGCAAAGGCCTTGCACGGAATCGAACTGACCGAGCTGCAGCAGCTGTTTCTGACGAGCGATTTCTCGACCCGCATCGAGGACGGGCGCGCGCGCAATTTGATCGCCAACGCCGGGGCGAAATACTATTGGCGCTGGCGTGAGGATTGGTTGCTGTATGCGGGGCTTGCCGGGACCGTCACCGATTCACTCGATCCCGATATGCAGCTGCTGCTCGGCGGCGATAATGGCCTGCGCGGCTATCCGCTGCGCTACGAGTCCGGCACATCCCGTGCCCTGCTGACCGTGGAGCAGCGGTTCTACACCGATTGGTACCCCTTCCGACTGGCCCGGGTAGGAGGCGCCATTTTCGCCGACGTGGGCCGCACCTGGGGCAGCGGCGTCATCGGCAACAGCGATCCGGGGTTGCTGCGCGACGTGGGGTTGGGCTTAAGGCTCGGCAACACACGCTCCGGCCTCGGCAATGTACTGCACGTCGATATCGCGTTTCCGCTCAACAACATCGCCGGGATCCAAAGAATCCAACTCTTGGTGCAAACCATGCAAAGCTTTTAGACAGGCTCCTTGGGCGCCGCCTTGCGGCGCCGCGATATGAGCCAGAGGAAGCCGATGCACACCGCGAAATTGAGAACCCACCACCAGAGCTGCCGGGCGGTGTTCTTGTCGACCGATTCGCCGGCGGCGGCAGTGATCTGGAGCGTGCCCTTGATGCTCTGCGGCGCCCCGGCCTGCGTCACCTGAAATTCGATCGCCGCGGGTCCCGGGAGCGTCAGATCCTTCGCCTGCAACTTGTAGCTGCCGTCGGTCTCGGCCACGGCCGGATGCGCGGTGCCGCGCAGCACCACCGTCACTGCGGCGTCCCGCACGGGTGCGTTATCGACCAGCCGGCTGAGATGAATGGTCATCTTATCGTCGCGCACCAAGCCGACTGCCATCAAGTCTGCGGAGCGCGCTTCCACCCGCGCCGAGGCCGGCATCAGCGCCGCGCGTGTCGCTGCCGCGGGTATCGCCGCCGAGCTTTGCGCCGCCGAGCCGGCCGTTTCCGCATCGCCGGCCCGCGCCCCGCCGCAGAGCGCGCCGAGCGCCAGGGCGCAGCAAAGCGCGAATCGTCGCCTCAAAGCAAGACGCCCCAAATGGCCATGGCGGTGCCGGCAACACTTGCAACGACGCCGAACACGGGGAACAGACTCTTGCGCGCCAAGAAGTACAGGGAGCACAACACCAATCCCAGCTCGAGCAATCCCTCGCCGATGTCGTATCGCAACGCACGATTTTCCTCGATTTTGGATTCGTCCTCCTTGGCGCGGGCGTCCTCCTGTATTTTCACCGCGTCGGTCGCGTACTTGTCGCGGGCGGCGAGCAGTTTCTGCACCGGCGCCGCTGTCTTGGCGGGATCGGAGTTCAAGGACTCGAGCAGGGTCAACGTCACGTCGCTGGAATATTCCCGAATCTTCTTGGCTTGATAAAAAGCCCATTGATCATTCGATTCGGTTCTATGAATGACCGCTTGCGTGTGCGCGCGATGCGAGGCAATGGTGACCACTGACAGCAGGATGCCGACCACTCCCACCAAAATTCCAACCCGGCGAGTATCGGGATCGGCGGCATGTTCGGGCTTGACTTCGATTTCAGGCATGGTTTGGAAGCATCCTCATGATCGGCGCGCGCCGCGGGCTCTTGAGTTCATTTGACGGCGTGCAGGCGCGGATTGGCACGCGCAATACCGAGGACGCCGCTGCGCACGACTTCGACGATTTCGCCGAATGCGGCGACATTGGCGATAAATTCGCCGATCTCGATTTCAGTACTCGTGAGCTCCACGATGAAGCTCGACGGGTTGGGAGACAGCACCTTGCCGCCGAAACGGCGCAACAGAGCACCCATGGCCTCGACGTGCTTGGGCATGATCTGCAGTTTGATCAGCAGCAGTTCACGGGCCAGCGTGTCGCCGCCGGTCATGTCCTCGACCGCGACGACATCGACGAGCTTCAACAGCTGGGCGTTTATTTGCGCGATGACGTGGTCGGAGCCGATCGTCACGAGCGTGATGCGCGACACGGTGGGGTCATTGGTGGGGGCCACCGACAGCGACTCGATGTTGTAGCCGCGAGTCGAAATCAAACCGGTGACGCGCGTCAGCGCGCCCGCTTCATTTTGCAGGAGTATTGCTATGAGGTGCCGCATGCAAATCCAAGCATACGGGAGGGCGGTACTTGGGCGCCAGGGCGAGAACTGCTAGTCTTTCAGGGTGAAAGACCGTTACGACATGCTGAATCAAGCCGCGCACCCGCTCGCGGGCGCCAGTATGACGGGCGCCGACATGCTGGTGCAGGTGCTGGCGGACGAGGGCGTCGACACCATTTTTGGCTATAGCGGCGGCGCCATTCTGCCGATTTACGATGCGGTCTTTCGCTACAACCTGGAGCACCAATCCTCGATGCCGCTGATCGTGCCGGCCAATGAGCAGGGCGCGGGATTCATGGCTGCGGGATACGCTCGCGCCAGCGGCCGGGTCGGAGTGGCTCTGGTCACCTCGGGTCCGGGGGCCACCAACACGGTGACTCCGGTGCGCGATTCCATGGCCGATTCCGTGCCCATCGTGGTGATTTGCGGTCAGGTGCCCACGACGGCCATCGGCACGGACGCTTTCCAAGAAGCGCCCGTCCCCAGCATCATGGGCGCGGTGGCCAAGCACGTTTTCCTGGTCACCGACCCGACCAAATTGGAGGCGACGGTACGCACCGCATTCGAAATCGCCCGCACCGGCCGTCCCGGCCCTGTTGTGCTCGACGTGCCGAAGGACGTGCAGAATTGGAAAGGCGTGTTTCACGGCTCAGGGCGCCTGCCCGTTCCCGGCTACCGGCAGCGGATGAATCGCCTGGAACTGAGCAAGGTGCCGGAAGCGGCGTGCGCCGACTTCTTTGCGGCGCTGAGCGCCGCCAAGCGCCCGCTGATCTATGCCGGCGGCGGCGTAATCAACGGCAGCGCGGCGTACGCCTTGCGCGAGTTTTCGAATGAACTGCAGGTGCCGGTCGTCACCACTCTCATGGGGATCGGCGCCGTCGATACGACGCAGCCGCTGTCGATGCGCATGCTCGGAATGCACGGCGCGGCGTTCGCCAACTACGCGGTCGATGACTGCGACTGCTTGCTCGCGTTCGGTGCGCGTTTCGATGACCGCGTTGCCGGCAACCCCGCCAAGTTCGCGGGCAGGGCCAAATTTATCGCCCACCTGGACATCGATGCCTCGGAGATCCACAAGGTCAAGCGCGTGGACTGGAGCCACGTGGGCCTGATGCCGGATGCGCTGCTGAGTTTGCTCGATTACGGCAAGCGCAAGGGCTTCAAGCGCGATTGGTCCGCGTGGCACCGGCATTGTGATGAGCTTCGATCGAAGTACGCCATGAACTACGATCGCGGCAGCGCAATGATCCAGCCGTACTACGTCATCGAAGAGATCAATCGGCTCACCCAGGGCGAGGCCATCATCACCACCGGCGTGGGTCAGCACCAGATGTGGTCCGCTCAGTATTTCGATTTCCGCAGTCCGCGCCTCTGGCTCACCTCGGGCAGCATGGGCACCATGGGATTCGGATTGCCGGCGGCGGTGGGCGCCCAGTATGCGCAGCGCAATCGTCTGGTCATCGACATCGATGGCGATGCCAGCATCCGGATGAATATCGGTGAACTCGAGACCGTCACCACCTACGATCTGCCCATCAAAGTGGTGGTGATGAACAATTGCGGCGACGGCATGGTCAAGCAATGGCAGAAGCTGTTCCACAGCGGCCGCTTGAGCGCCAGCGACAAGAGCCTGCACACCAAGGATTTCGTCAAGGCCGCGCAGGCCGACGGTTTCAAGTACGCCGTGCGGCTCGACAAGAAAGCCGATGTGCCGCGTGTCATCGGCGAGTTCATCCGATTCGACGGCGCCGCGTTCCTCGAAGTCATGATCGATCCGGACGCCGGCGTCTATCCCATGGTGGGCCCGGGACAGGCGTACGCCGACATGATCACCGGTGATCACATTCCGTCGCGCACCCGGGTCGACATCAAGGCGCCCGACGAATCGGAAATGTTCTGAATCTTGGGCACCGGCCGCTGCGAGGGCGCCGGCCGGTGCCAGGCGCCGGCCGCTACCAGGCGCCGACGTTCGGCATGGCGCTCCACGGCTCCGCCGCAGGCAGCGCCGCACCTCTCTGCAGCAGCTCGATCGAGATGTTGTCCGGCGAACGCACGAAGGCCATGCGGCCGTCGCGCGGCGGCCGCATTATCGTGACGCCGTGATCCATCAAGCGGTGGCACGCGGCGTAGATGTCGTCCACCGCGTACGCTAGGTGTCCGAAGTTGCGGCCTGGGGAATAGGTCTCAGGATCCCAGTTGTAAGTGAGTTCGACCTGCGCGTCGTCGTCGCCGGGCGCCGCCAAAAACACCAGCGTGTAGCGCCCCTGCGGGTAGTCCCGGCGGGATAACTCGCGCAGGCCGAGTGCGTCACGATAGAAGCGCAAGCTTTGCTCGATATCCGTCACACGGACCATCGTATGCAGGTATTTCATGGCTGTTTGTCCTCGCGAGTGAAGAAATTTGGACGAAGGGATGCACAAAAGCAAACCGGCGTCGCCCGATGATTCTTGGCACGGGCTTTCAGGTATCGCCGGCGCCGCCCACCCAGTGTTGTTTGCCTGTCACAAATTGGCGACAGACTTGACATAGTGCGATATTGACCGAAATGTGAAGCATAACTAATGGATTTATCTAAATTATCTGTTATCATCCGTCCCGACGACGCAGCACGCTTTTATACCCAGCGTTACTTAGTTGCAACACTGGATTGATACAAACAAGGTGGAACGTAGGGCATATGCCACATACGTATCTTCCATTTAAGGACGTGTCGGGTTTTTACCTAGCACCTGTTCCACTCGAATTCCCCGGCAAGTCCGGGGATTCTTTTGCCATCTAGCGCGCAAAACCCCCAAACGTTGCATCCGGCCCACCGAGAGCTTCCGAATCGCTTAAAGTTTGCGCGCGTGAAAACTCTGCTGCGCTCCCTGTATTTCCAAGTCATCGTCGCCATTACCCTCGGCGTCCTGCTGGGCACGCTGTACCCGCAAGCCGGCGCGGCAATGAAGCCGTTCGGCGACGCCTTCATCAAGCTGATCAAGATGTTGATCGCGCCCGTGATTTTCTGCACCGTGGTGTCGGGGATCGCGGGCGTGGAAGACATGAAGAAGGTCGGCAAGGCCGGCGGGCTGGCGCTGATCTATTTTGAAGTGATGAGCACGGTTGCCTTGGTGTTGGGTCTTGCGGTGGTCAATCTACTGCGTCCGGGAAGCGGCATGAACGTCGATCCCCGCACGCTCGATACGGCGGCCGTCACCGCCTACACCGGTCCGGGAAAATTGCAATCGGTGACCGATTTCCTTCTCAACGTCATTCCCTCGACGGTCATCGATGCCTTCGCCAAAGGGGAGATTCTTCAGGTTCTGCTCTTTGCCGTGCTGTTTGGCTTCGCGCTGCAGCGTTTGGGCGGGCGCGGCGCGGCGATGCTGGGCTTCATCGACGCCGTGTCGCACGTTCTGTTCGGGATCGTCGGGATCATCATGAAAGTGGCGCCCTTGGGCGCATTCGGCGCCATGGCCTTCACCATCGGCAAGTACGGATTCGAGTCCCTGCTCAAGCTGGGTCTTCTGATGGGCTGCTTTTACGCGACCTGCCTGGTGTTCATCTTCGGCGCCCTGGGACTGGTGGCGATGCTGCATGGCTTTGGCATCTGGCAGTTCGTCAAATACATTGGCGACGAATTATTCATCGTCCTCGGCACGTCGTCCTCGGAGTCGGTACTGCCGAGAATGATCGACAAGCTGCAAAAGATCGGCGCCAGTAAATCGGTGGTCGGGCTGGTCATTCCCGCGGGCTATTCGTTCAATCTCGACGGCACATCGATTTATCTGACGATGGCGACTCTGTTCATTGCGCAGGCCACGAATACGCCGATGAATTTGCTGCAGCAGCTGACGCTGCTGGCGGTGCTTCTGTTGACTTCCAAGGGCGCCGCCGGCGTGACGGGCAGCGGTTTCATCGTGCTGGCCGCGACGCTGTCCTCCGTGGGCACGCTGCCGGTGGCGGGGCTCGCGCTGATTCTCGGCATCGATCGATTCATGTCGGAGGCCCGCGCGCTCACAAATGTGATCGGCAACGGCGTTGCCGCCCTGGTGGTCGCCAAATGGACCGGCGAGCTGGATGCCGCCACAATGCGCCGTGAGCTCGGCGGAGAACCATCCCTTGAGCCGCCTGCCGCCGCGGCGTAGCGAGGATCATTGATGCGTGTTATTGACGGCTTTACGGACGCGATCGGCAATACTCCCTTGATTCGTTTGCGTCGCGTGAGCGAGGAGACAGGTTGCGAGATCCTGGGAAAGGCCGAATTCATGAACCCCGGCGGTTCGGTGAAGGATCGCGCGGCACGGTGGATTGTCTTGGACGCAGAGCGGCGCGGACTGTTGAAACCCGGCGGGACCGTGGTCGAGGGCACGGCCGGCAATACGGGCATCGGGCTCGCGCATGTGTGCAACGCCCGCGGCTATCAATGCGTGATCGTGATGCCGGACAATCAGGCGGCCGAGAAATACCAAATCATCGAGGCTTTGGGTGCGCAATTGCGCAAGGTGCCGGCGGTGCCCTACAGCAACGCGAACCAGTACCAAAAAGTGGCCGGACGCCTGTCGCAGGAGCTTCCCGACGCCATTTGGGCCAATCAATTCGACAATACAGCGAATCGCGACGCGCATTTCGAATCGACGGGCCCGGAGATTTGGCGCGATACCGACGGCAAGATCGACGCCTTCTGCGCGTCCACCGGCACCGGCGGCACGCTGGCGGGCATCGCCCGCTATCTCAAGTCGAAGTCCGGCGCGGTTCGAATCGTCCTGGTCGATCCGCCCGGCAGCGCGCTGTATCACTGGATCAAGGACGGCGAGTTGAAAACCGACGGCGGCTCATCGATCACCGAGGGCATCGGCACCGGCCGCGTGACCGCCAATCTCGAGGGCACGCCGATCGATGATGCGCTGCGAATCTCGGACGCGCAGACCATGCACTTCGTATATCGCCTGCTGCGCGAAGAGGGCTTGCTGCTCGGCAGCACGTCCGGCATCAACGTGGCGGCGGCCGTGACGCTCGCGAAACAACTGGGCCCGGGCCACACCATCGTCACGATTTTGTGCGACGGCGGCGCGAAGTATCAGTCACGCCTGTTCAACAAGGATTGGATTGCCGAACGCGGTTTTACGGAGGCGATCGGCTCTAGCGATCTTCATTCCCATGCCACAATCGCAGAATAAAAATCTCCTGCTCCGCGACTTCATAACGCATTTCGTATTGACCGACGATCATCCGGCGCACCTCGCGGGGTGCAAATTCCTCGAGTTGTTCACCACTGCGTGGGTGTTCGCGCAGTTGTCTGGCGGCCGCGGTGAAGGAGCGCACGATCTTCGTGGCGGCCTGTCGGTTAACCTCGGCCAAAAAAGCATGCAACCGAGCGACATCTCCTAGCGATTGGCTCGTCCACTTTACCCGCACGAAGGTACGGGCAGCGGTTTGTCGGTGTCGAGGCTCTCGACCCAATTTTCGACCTCGTCATGATCGATGGTTTTGCCCGTATCCACATCTGCGAGGGCTTCCAGGGTCAGCCGGTAGCGCTCCTCCTCCTGCGCGACCCAGAGGCTTAGCGCTTGTTTCATTATCCAACCACGCGAGCGGTCGCGCCGCGCCGCGATCGCATCGAGTTTGCTCGCGAGTTCGAGCGGCACGTGAGCAGTAACGACTTTGGTTTCCATGCACGACCTCTGCTAATCGAAGTTAATCACATTATATCAGAGTGATTACAATGCCGTTCCAACTCGTATGCGGGCGCTGGCAAATGCGTTGACTTTACCTAACCGTCTGTTGTGTAATAGCAATGATCTGTCGGGTGAGGTATCATTCGCTTGAGCCTATATAACCGAATATCTGTTTTTCGTGCGGAGCGCGGCATATCCCGGCGGCAATTGGCCGAAGCGGTCGGGGTCAACAATCAGACAATCGGTTATCTCGAACGCGGCGACTACAAGCCAAGCCTGGAGCTCGCCCTGAAGATCGCGCGTCATTTTGGGGTGGCTGTCGAAATGCTTTTCTCATTCGATCGCTTCGAACCGATTGCCATGACGCTCAAGCGCGCAGGAGAAGGTGAATGAAACCCAGTCGTAGAAGCATTCTGTCGAGGCTGGATAACGCTCTGCGGTGGACCGGAATACCCGCCAGGGTCGCCGATGAGATGTCCGATGCTCCATCGGTCAATCGCAAGCACCGGCCATTACGCTGGATCCCGATTTGGCCGATCGCTTTCTCGTGCGCCCTGTTCATGCTTTCCTTGACCTGGTCGTCAGCGCTGAATCTGGCGGCGCTGGTGCCCTCACTGGGCGCCGTCATCGTGGCGATAGTGCCGACGATCCATATGAACGGGCCGCTGGGGAAACCTTCGTTGGAAGACGATGAGCGCGAGGCGGCGCTGAGAAAGGACTCCTTCCTGTTTTGCCTTGGACTGCTCGCCTATCTCAATTGCCTCGGCCAACCCTTCCTCATGATCCTGTCTCATTTGCAGAATTGGCAAACCGCGCATAGTGCGAGCGTCGCTATATCGGCCCTGATGCTGAATGCCACTTTGTTCGGATGTTTGCCGACACTCTATGCGAGCTGGAATTTGCGGCAATTGCCGAAAGAGTGATCGCGCCCGGACCTTGATCCGGTGATCGCAATCAACGCCACTGGTTTCGCGGGAAGGACCTCAAGCCGTCCGAGACAGGTCGACTCCGGCGGTCGTGTTGAACCACGCCAGCGTCGAGTGAAGCGCCGCGACGTCGCCCACCACGAGCAGAGCGGGTGATTCGACGCTCGCGGCTGCCGATGCGGCGCAAATAGCACCGAGCGGGGCGGTGATGACGCGCTGATTCGCCGTCGTGCCCTGTGCAATGATCGCAGTCGGCCGGCTGCCCGCAGCGCCATGCTCCAGCAATTTTTCCACGATGTGTTCCAGGCGCGCGAGGCCCATGTAAAAGACCGCCGTGGCTCCCAGCGCGCCGAGCGCGCGCCAATCCGGTTCCTGGCCGTCGCCCGGCGCGTGACCGGTCACGAAGGTAACGCTGTGCGCGTGGTCGCGATGCGTCAGGGGAATTCCCGCGTACGCGGCTGCCCCCAAGGCGGCGGTAATGCCGGGCACCACCGAAAAATTGATCCGCGCCGCCGCGAGCGCCTGCAACTCCTCGCCGCCGCGCCCGAACACAAAGGGATCGCCGCCCTTGAGGCGCACCACGCGCTTGCCCTGCTTGGCGTGCGCGATCATCAGGGCGTTGATTTCCGCTTGCGTGCTACCGGCTCCGCCGGCCGACTTGCCGACGCAGATGAGCGCCGCATCGCGCCGCGCGAGATCGAGCACCGCCGGCGACACCAGCCGATCGTGCAGGATCACATCGGCGTCTTGCAGCGCGCGCAACGCCTTGAGCGTCAACAGTTCGGGATCGCCGGGTCCTGCGCCCACCAGCCACACCTCTCCAGGGGCCCGCGGCGCGGTCGAGGTCGTCGCGAGCAGTTGTTGTGCAATTCGCCGCGCGCCTTGGCTGTCGCCCTCGATGAAACGCGAAGCCGCCGGTCCGTCCACGAGCGCCTCGAAAAACCGCCGCCGGGCGTCGCTGTCGCGCAGCTTGCGCCGTGCAGCCCCGCGCAGCGCCTTGAGCCATGACGCCAATCCGCCGATTCGCGCTGGGATCAGCGCCTCGAGCCGCTCGCGCAAGCGGCGTGCCAATACCGGCGATGCGCCGCCGGTCGAAATCGCCACCAGCACCGGATCACGATCGACGATAGCGGGCACGATGAACCGCGACGCTTCGACGTCGTCGACCACATTGACGGGAATGTTGCGAGCCTCGCTCAATGTCGCGATCCAGCGATTCACCGCACGGCGCGAAGTCGCAACGATGACCAGCCGCGCACCGTCCAAATCGTCGGGAGCGAATTCACGAAGGGCGAGTTTCAGTTTGCCGGCGGCGGCGCGCTGCATGATCTCGGGCGCAACCTCCGGGGCAACCAGCGTGATCGCCGCGCCGGTACGCTCAACCAGGGAGACTTTGCGCAGCGCCACTTCGCCGCCGCCGACGATGAGCACTTTTTGGCCGTCGAGATCGAAGAACACCGGAAAGTAGTTCACTGGGAAAATCCCATCTGGCGGCGCGGATGCAGGCCGCACTCGCGCGAATCAGCGCGCTCCCACCACCAGCGGCCGGCGCGTTCGTCTTCGCCGGGTTGTACCGCGCGCGTGCACGGCGCGCAACCAATGCTCGGAAAGCCGCTGTCATGCAAAGCGTTGTAGGGCAGCCGCTTTTTGCGGATGTACTCCCAGATCTCCTTTTCCGACCACTCGAGCAGCGGACTCACCTTGTGCAGGCCGTATTGGCCGTCCCATTCGACCGGCGCCGCGAGCGCGCGGCTGGCCGATTGTCCGCGCCGAATGCCGGTGACCCAGGCGCCGCGGCCGGCGATGGCGCGGCGAAACGGCTCCACTTTGCGAATGCCGCAACATTCGCGGCGCTGCTCGAGACCGTCGCGGAACCCGTTGATGCCGTTCTCGCCGACCCAGCCCTCCAAATCCGCAGTCTTGGGATAGTAAATGGTCAAAGCCCGCCCGTAGCGCTGCTGCACCCGCTCGATGAGATCATAGGTCTCAGGATACAGCCGCCCGGTATCGATGCTGAAGATCTCGATTTGCGGCACCGACCCCCAGATCAGATCCGTGAGGACGATGGATTCGGAACCTAAGCTGTTGGCATAGCACACGTTTTTGAACTCCGCGACCGCGTTGCGGAGTTGTGAAATGCTGTCCTCTGCGCGCTCGCGCAGGACCTTGGAGAGCTCGAACATGCAGAAACTATAGGATGCCGGAGATGTTCGTGAAACGAACAATAGCGCATGAGGACATGCGTTTTGGTGATGGCGGCCGGCGGCCGCTGCTTGAGCGGCAGCCGCCCTAAACTTATATCCTATGGAGATATGCACTCAGGCAACAGGTGCGCCGCTTCAATCGTGCCAGCGCGTAATCGCGAAACCTGGCAAGGTCTGAATATAGGAGCATTGCCGTGGTAATTCAATACAAGGAGCGTCACTTCCTCCCCGGCCTGAAGGCCCGGGTTTCCGTGCCGAATATCCGATGAAGTTCCAGCAATTGCGCTATCTCGTGGCTGTTCATGAAAACGGCCTGAACATCACCGCGGCTGCGCGGCAGCTGCATACCTCGCAGCCCGGCGTCAGCCGTCAGCTCAAGCTTCTGGAGGAGGAGCTCGGCTTTCAGCTGTTCGAGCGCGAGGGCCGTGCGCTGACCCGGACCACGGACGCGGGCGAGGAAATCATTTCGCGCGCCGCCAGCATTTTGCGTGAAATGCAGAATATCCGCCGCACCTCCGCGGAGCTGCGCAAGTCCGACGGTGGCACTCTGTCGATCGCCACGACGCATACCCAGGCGCGCTACGTGCTGCCGGAGGTGATTCGCGCCTTTCGGCTCAAGTATCCGAAGGTACGTCTGCATTTGCACCAAGGCACCTCGGAACAAATTGCCGAAATGGTCGCGCGCGACCGCGTCGATTTCGCGATCGCCACCGGATCGGACGAGCAATTCCCGCATCTGGTGCGCCTGCCGGTTTATCACTGGCATCGGGCGGTGGTCGTGCCGCGTGGCCATCCGCTCGAGTCGGCGGGCAAGTTGACGCTCAAGAAGCTGGCTGAGTATCCGATCGTCACCTATGTATTCAGCATTTCCGGCCGATCCTCGCTGCCCGCGCTGTTCGAAACCGCCGGACTGTCGCTTGACGTGGCATTGACGGCGCGCGACTCGGACGTCATCAAGACCTATGTTCGCATCGGCTTGGGGGTGGGCATTTTGGCCCGGCTGGCCATCGATCCCGCCACCGACGGAGATCTGGTCGTTCTCGATGCGTCCCACTTGTTCGAGGGACATACGACGTGGATCGGATTCCGCCGCAGTGCGCTGCTTCGCGCCTACATGTATGAGTTCATCGAACTGCTGGCGCCCCACTTGCCGCGAAAACTGGTGCGCGAAACGGAAAAACTGGAGACCCAGGAGGAGGTGGATCGCATTCTGGGCGACCTGAACATTCCGCTTCGCGACATACCGTAAGCGCATATGCAGATGACGGGATGGTAGTTCCGGCGCGCCGGCCCAAGCATTAGCCTACAGGGCAAGTTCGCTGATCGAGCGCGGCGAGGGGCGGGTGCGATAAATGATCGACGACAGGGGCCGTGGCTTGGTGCGCGAATATTTTTGGTTCGCATTGGTGCTGCTCGTCCTGTTGATGGGTTCGGCGGCGCACGCCGCCGCCTCCACGCTGCTCAATGTCTCCTACGACCCCACGCGCGAGTTTTACGACGACTACAACAAGGCGTTCGCGGCTTACTGGAAGGGCAAGACCGGCGACATCGTCAGCGTCAATCAAAGCCATGGCGGATCGGGAAAGCAGGCGCGTTCCGTGATCGAAGGGCTCGAGGCCGATGTGGTGACCCTGGCATTGGCCTACGACATCGATGCGCTGGCGGCCCAGGGCGGTTTGATTCCGGCCGGCTGGCAGGGGCGATTGCCAAACAACAGCGCCCCCTATACCTCGACGATCGTCTTTCTGGTGCGAAAAGGCAATCCGAAAAATATTCATGATTGGGGCGATTTGGCGCGGCCGGCCGTTTCGGTCATTACGCCCAGTCCCAAGACCTCGGGAGGCGCGCGCTGGAACTACCTGGCGGCCTGGGCTTGGGCGCTGAAGCAGCCCGGCGGCAACGATGCCTCTGCGGAAGGCTTCGTCAAGAAGCTTTACCACAACGTACCGGTTCTCGATTCCGGCGCGCGCGGCGCGACGGTGACTTTCGTGGAGCGCGGGATCGGCGACGTGTTGCTCGCGTGGGAAAATGAAGCCATTCTCGCCATCAAGGAGTCCGGACCGGCCCGGTTCGATATCGTCGCGCCTTCGGTCAGTATCGTGGCGGAACCGCCGGTGGCGGTGGTGGACCAGAACGTCGATCAGCACGGCACCCGCAAGGTCGCCGAGGAATATCTGAAATATCTGTATTCCAGACAGGGCCAGGAGCTTGCGGCCAAACACTTCTATCGTCCGCGCGACCCGGCGGTCGCGGCGCAATACGCGGCGCAATTCGCAAACATTCCACAGTTGGTTACCATCGATGCCGTATTCGGCGGCTGGACCCGTGCCCAGGCCACTCATTTCGCGGACCATGGTACCTTCGATAAGATCTACGGTCAGTAATCGCGAATGGTCCTGAAGAGCGCTTCAGATCAGTGTCCGGCGATCGAGCCGGCGATGGCGCGCAAGGCGATGGCACCGCTCTCTATATTCAGGACACCCATGGCAACGCCGGTTGCGGCAGTCGAAATCAACAAGCGCACGCGGCGGTTGCTGCCGCGGCGAGTGCTGCCCGGCTTTGGCCTGACCTTGGGCTACACCATGGTGTATCTGTCGCTGCTCGTGCTGATTCCACTGTCGGCGGTGTTCGTTCGCAGCTTGGGCAGCGGTTGGGGCCATTTCTGGGAGGTCGTGACGGCCCCCCGGGTGATCGCATCGCTGCGCTTGAGTTTCGGCGCTTCGCTGCTCGCCGCTCTGATCAACGTGGTCTTCGGTCTCATCGTCGCCTGGGTGTTGGTGCGCAACACTTTCCCGTTCAAGCGGCTGGTCGATGCCATGGTGGACCTGCCCTTTGCGCTGCCCACGGCGGTGGCCGGCATCGCATTGACCGCGCTGTACGCGCCCACGGGCTGGCTCGGGCGATGGCTCCAGTCATTGGGTCTCCAGGTGGCCTTTACGCCGTTAGGCATCGTCGTGGCGCTGACCTTCATCGGCCTGCCGTTCGTGGTGCGAACCCTGCAGCCGGTGCTCGAGGATCTGGACCGGGAAGTGGAGCAGGCCGCGGCGACTCTCGGCGCCTCGGGGCTCCAAGCCTTCGCACGCGTCATATTGCCGGCGCTGTGGCCGGCGCTGCTCACGGGATTTGCACTCGCTTTCGCGCGCGCCGTCGGCGAGTACGGTTCGGTGATTTTCATCGCGGGCAATATGCCGATGAAGTCCGAAATCGCACCGCTGCTGATCGTCACCAAACTGGAGCAATACGACTACGCTGGCGCCACGGCCATCGCCGTGGTGATGCTGGTCCTGTCCTTCGCCGTCATGTTCGGCATCAACGCTCTGCAACACTGGGCCCTGTCTCGACATGGCGGCCGCTGAAGCCCGCGGTGACGGGCGCCGCGCGGCGCCGGGCAGCCTGCTGCTGATTGCGGTGGCGCTGCTTTTCCTGGGCCTGTTTCTGGTGCTGCCGCTGCTCGCGGTGTTCGTCCAGGCGCTGGCCAAGGGCGTCGGCGCCTATGTTGCCGCGATTTCCGATCCGATGGCCTGGGCCGCGATCAAGCTCACGCTTTACGTCGCCGCCATCGCGGTTCCGTTCAACCTCGTGTTCGGCGTGGCCGCCGCCTGGGCGATCGCCAAGTTCGAATTTCGCGGCAAGAATACCTTGATCACCCTCATCGACTTGCCGTTCGCCGTGTCGCCGGTGATTGCCGGGCTCATCTTCATCCTGCTGTTCGGTTCGCACGGCTGGTTCGGCGGATATCTCAAGGTTCACCACATCCGGGTGGTATTCGCGGTGCCGGGCATCGTGCTCGCCACTATTTTCGTCACGTTCCCGTTCATTGCCCGTGAGCTCATTCCGGTGATGCAGGCGCAGGGCAAGGACGATGAGGAGACCGCGCTGTCGCTCGGCGCCACCGGCTGGCAGACCTTTTGGCGAGTCACTCTGCCCAACATTCGCTGGGGCCTCATGTACGGCGTTCTGCTCTGCAACGCCAGAGCCATGGGCGAATTCGGCGCGGTCTCCGTGGTCTCGGGGCACGTTCGAGGGTTGACGAACACCATGCCGCTGCACGTCGAGATTCTGTACAACGAATACAATTACACGGCGGCGTTCGCCGTCGCGTCGCTGCTGGCCCTGCTGGCGCTGCTGACCTTGGCGGGCAAGAGCTTTCTGGAGTGGCGGCAACCGGAATTGCGGCATGCTGCCGCCCAAGCGCGCGATCGGACGCGGAGGAACAACCCATGAGCATCGCTTTGCGCGGCATAGGCAAGCAATTCGGCGAATTTGCCGCCGTCAAAAACATCGATCTGGACGTGCCGACGGGCGCATTGATCGCGTTGCTGGGTCCCTCGGGCTGCGGCAAGACCACACTGCTGCGCATCATCGCCGGTCTGGAGGCGCCGGACGAGGGACAGGTGTTGTTCGACGGCCGCGATGCGACCCAGTGGCCGATCCGGGATCGAAACGTCGGATTCGTATTCCAGCACTACGCCCTGTTCCGCCACATGTCGGTCTTCGAAAACGTCGCCTTCGGGTTGAAAGTCAAGCCGCGCCGCGAACGGCCGTCCGCGGCGGAAATACGCAAGAAGGTGCAGTCGCTGCTGGAGTTGGTGCAGCTTGGCTGGGCGGGCGATCGTTACCCCGCCCAGCTGTCAGGCGGCCAGAGCCAGCGGGTGGCTCTCGCACGCGCGCTGGCGGTCGACCCCGACGTGCTGTTGCTCGATGAGCCTTTCGGCGCCCTCGACAGCCAGGTGCGCCACGAACTGCGCCGCTGGCTGCGACGGCTGCACGACGAACTGCACTTCACCAGCATTTTCGTGACGCATGATCAGCAGGAAGCGATCGAGGTCGCCGATACCATCGTGGTGCTGAATCGTGGTCGGATCGAACAGTTCGGGGTCCCCGGTGAAGTTTACGATTTGCCGACCTCGGCATTCGTGCATCGCTTCCTGGGTCAAGTCAACGAATTGCCGGTGCAGTTGCGCGGCGGTCGTGCCTACCTGGGGCCGATCGACATCTCGCCGGCCGGGGACGCGCCCGCGGAAGGCACCAATAACATCGCGTTGATTCGACCCCACGAAATCGAAGTCGGGTCCGCGGATGTCGGCTGGTCGGCGAGTGTGGTTGCCGTTCGAGTGATCGGACCGATCGTGCGATTGGAACTGTCCGCCGAAGGCCTGCCGGCCAATGAGCTGCTGGAGGCGGAAATCAGCCGCGAGCGTTACGAAGGCGAGCGTTTCGCCGTCGGCCAGAAAGTGGGCCTACGCTTCAGACGCTGGCAGGTGTATCCCGCCGGCGGAGCGGCAGCTTGAGCGGCAGCCCCGCATCGTTCGACGGCTGATAGGCCCACGAAAAAGTCGCGAGCGCCGCGTGGGCGGCCTCGATGTCGGCGTCAGCCAATTCGAAGCTGTTGAAACCGCTGCGGGCCAGGAAGAACAATTGATCGCGTCTCACATATCCCGTGGCGCGCAGCTCGCCGTCAAATTGCCACTGTTCGCGAAGTATGCGTGCCTGGGAGTAGCCGCGTCCGTCGCTGGGCCCGGGAAAGTTCGCTCCAATCAGGGCAATGCGAGCGAAATCAGGCGCCAGCAATTCAACCCTGTGAGCCGGCGACAGCACGACTCCCAGCCGTCGATCCTGCGCGAGCCACCGGTGACGATCATTTTGCCATTCTGCCAAGGTCAGGATCAGCGGCGTAGCCTCGTTGCCCTCGGCTTCCGCCAGGTACAACCAGTCATCGTCGACGATGACGCCGTCACGCAGCAGCCGACGCGGCATACGCTTTTTCCTTGAAAGGTTTCACGCCGACACGGCGCACGACATCGAGGAAGCGCTCATCGGGCTGCCGCCGCTCGACATAGACGTCGAGCAAACGCGCAATCGTCTCGGGCACGTCGAGCTTGGCCACCGACGGCCCGATGACCTCTCCCAAGGAGGCGTCCCCGCCCGCCGCGCCGCCGATGGTGATCTGGTACCACTCTTCGCCGCTTTTATCCACGCCGAGAATGCCGATGTGCCCCACATGGTGGTGGCCGCAGGCGTTCATGCAGCCCGACATCTTGACCTCGAGTTCGCCCAAATCGTAGAGGTAGTCGTAATCATCGAACCGCTCATTGATGAGCTTGGCGACATCGATGGAACCGGCGTTGGCGAGGCTGCAGAAATCCAGTCCCGGACAACAGATCATGTCGGTCAAGGTGCCGATGTTCGGCGTGGCGAGACCCGCCTTCTCGAGCGTCTGCCAGAGCTCGAACGTCTTGTCCTGTTCCACATCGCCCAACAGCAGATTCTGCGTGTGCGTGACGCGCACCTCCCCGAAGCTGTAGCGATCGGCGAGCTCGGCGACCAATTCCATCTGGGTGTCCGTGATGTCGCCGGGCGCCACGCCGGGCTTCTTGAGCGATATGTACACGGCACGATAACCCGGCACCTTGTGCGCCGTGGTGTTGTAGCGGTACCAGGCGCGAAACGCCGTGCTCTTGCCCGCCGCGGGTTCGGTATCGGTGAGCTCGCGGTAGGCGGGCGGATTGAAGAAACCGCGCAGGCGTGCGATTTCTGCTTCATCGACGCGCGGCGCGGATTCGCGCGAACTTACCCACTCGGCTTCCACGCGCCGCCTGAATTCTTCGATCCCTAAGGATTTCACCAAAATTTTGATGCGCGCCTTGTGGATGTTGTCGCGCCGGCCTTCCAGGTTGTACACGCGCAATATGGCTTCGAGATACGACAGCAGATGCTCGCGCGGCAGGAACTCGCGCACCACCTGTCCGATGATGGGCGTGCGGCCAAGGCCGCCTCCGGCGAGAATCTCAAAGCCTAAATCGCCGCTTGGACCGCGGACGATATGCACCCCGACGTCATGGACCTGGCTCGCCGCCCGATCCTGCGCCGCCCCCGTGACCGCAATCTTGAATTTGCGCGGCAAATAAGTGAATTCCGGGTGAAAAGTCGACCACTGACGGATGAGTTCGCACCAGGGACGCGGATCCTCGAGTTCATCGGGCGTCACGCCCGCCAGATGGTCGGACGTCGTGTTGCGAATGCAGTTGCCGCTGGTCTGGATTGCGTGCATTTCGACTTCGGCAAGTTCGGCCAATATGTCCGGGACTTCCTCGAGCTTGGGCCAGTTGTACTGGATGTTTTGCCGCGTGGTGAAATGCCCATAACCGCGATCATAGCGGCGCGCGATGCCGCCCAGAGCGCGCAATTGCACCGACGACAGCAATCCGTACGGAATCGCCACCCGCAACATCGGAGCATGGCGCTGGATGTACAAGCCATTGCGCAGGCGCAGATGGCGAAATTCATCTTCGGATAGTTCGCCGGCCAGGAAACGCCGCGTTTGGTCGCGAAATTGGGCGACGCGTTCGTTCACCAGCGTTTTGTCGACTACGTCATACCGATACATGAGGCAACGATACGTCCGCTGCCCCTTGAGCCGCCAATTACCACAAAGCATGAGCTTATGACTGCCGGTCCTGTGCAATTCGCTTAGCAGTGCTCACCCTGGCTGCGGACGGCGCTCCGGGTTCCTAAAACCGTGATTTGCTCGGCAGAGCGGATTTACGGTTGCGTGCAGCATCGCAAAGGTCAGTATAGGGGTCCGCATTGGCAACAGCTCTCACAGAAGTCATGGTCGCGCCGGACACTTATCACGTCTCGCCCGAAGCCATGCTCATGATCGCCGATTTGCACGGTGCGCTCGCGCTTTGCCTCCATGATGAGAGTCGAGGCGTCGGCGGGCTGCTGCATTTACGGTTCATGGGTGGAACCGGCCGGCCGAGCGATGTGACCGACAATACCTTGAGTTCGGTATTGGTCGTGCTGGACCGCTTCAAGCGCGCTGTTCTCGGCAATACGGCACGCGGCGACGAAGTGCAGGCACGTATCCTCGCTCACGCGCTGCCACCCACGGATGCGGGCGAGCCCAGTGCCAACCTGGTCGATTTGATACAGGCTGATCTCGCCGACGGCAAAATTGCTTGCGGCACTCAAACCACGCGTCGGACCGAGGCGCTGCGCGTGTGCTTTCAGCCGTTCGAAGGCCGGGTTTGGGTTTGCGGGCCCAACGATTTGCGAGCCGCCACTCGGGATATTCGCTCCGCAGGGTGACAGTCGGCTCACGAGATACTCGCCGCCACGAGCATCGGATAAGATTGCCGCATGCGACTCGTCGTGGTTCTCGCAGTGGTTTGTCTTACGGCATGCGCCGTCGAAAAGCTTGCGCAAACACCGCCTGCCGGCGTGGATTTCACTGGACACTGGAAGCTCAGCGAGGCCGATAGCGACGATCCGCAGCGCCTGATCCAAGGCCAACTCAACAACCCCGCTGCAGGCCAGAATACCTCCTCGGGCGGGCGCGGCGGAGGGGGAGGCCGCGGCCGGCAGGGTGCTGGACGTGGCGGCGGCGTAGGCGCGAATCCCGGCGGTCCGGGCGGACCCGTGATGCCGTCGGCCGGGGTTCTGGGCGAGGGACTGCGCTGGCCGGGCAAGCAGCTCGACATCAAGCAGGTCGCCGGTGTCGTGGCCTTTACTTCCGACGGCAGCAGCCGCGTTTGTCAGCCTGCGGATGCGGGAAAGTCTCATGGACATCACGCAGGGTCCGCCGATGAGCATCGCCCCGAGCCGGGCGGCCGCGACGGTTCATCGGGCCGAGACGCGCGCTCACGCGGACGCGATGCGCCTCCTCCACGCTGCGGCTGGGCCGAGAAGACGCTCATAGTGCAGGGCGGCGATCCCGACGATGATCACCCGCCGTTCGAAGAACACTACAGCCTGTCCGACGACGGTCAGCGCCTCGTGGAGGTGGTGAGCTTCAAGGGAGGCCGTTCGAGCGGCTTCACGATGTCTCGTGTATGGGACCGCCTGAACCAATAAAAAAGCCGGGCACTGCCCGGCTTTCAATTCCCCATGCCTCTTTGCGGCGCTTTTTATTGCGCTCTGGCGACGGTTGGTCTTTTTACTTCCCTAGAGTCCTATTGCGTCCGAGCAACACTCTATCTCTGAGCGGCTGCCGAAGCTAGCCCTATTGCAAAGAAGTGTAAAACTTAATGTAGCGAAAAAGCCACATATGAGGGTGGGCGGATCAGGGGCGGCGCCAAGACCGCCCGCCAACTTCGCGTATCCTTGGCGCGACAACTGCACAACAATACTGGAGAACTCGAGTTGGTTAAGGCCTCGAAGTCATTCACTCACCCCATCGTCGTTCGCACGCGCCGCGCCTACTTTGATTGCAAATTCGGGCAATTGCATGTGCGAACGGCCTTTCCCACCACCGGCGGCTTCGATGAGCAGGTGACATTGATTTGTCTGCATCCGATCGACGGCTCGAGCCGCAGCTTCGGCAGGCTATTGCCTGAACTCGCCGACACGCGCTCGGTCTACGCTCCCGATCTGCCGGGCTATGGGGAATCGGACCCATCGCCCGACCGCAGCATTGCGGAAGCCGCCACGGCGGTTTCCGATCTGGCCAACGATTTGAGGTTGCGGCAGATCGACCTGCTGGGCATTCAATATGGTGCCGGGGTCGCTCTGGAACTCGCGGCGGCACGGCCGGAACTCGTGAGAAAATTGGTATTGGCCGGGGTCGCGGCCGCGGATCGCGTGAATCTGGTCAAGCAGCAGCGATTGATCATCAATTCCGCTGATTACGGCGATGATTTCGATGCTGCCGCCCCCACTCTCGCGAAGCAAATCAGCGCATTCTTGCGCAGCCATGCATCTGCTTAGCCGGTGAGACTCAATAAATACATCAGCGAAACCGGCATCTGTTCGAGGCGCGAAGCGGACAAGTGGATCGAGGCGGGCCGCGTAACTTGCAATGGTCGGCTCGCCGCATTGGGTACGCGGGTGCAGGGGGGCGACGAAATACGTGTCGACGGCGTGCTTGTCGGCGCCAAGAAGGAGCAGATCTACATTGCCCTGAATAAACCGGTCGGGATTACCTGTACCACCGAGACCCACATCGCGAACAACATCATCGATCTGGTCGGCCATGCCGAGCGCATTTTCCCGATCGGGCGGTTGGACAAGGACTCGGAAGGCCTGATTCTTCTGACGAACAATGGCGACATCGTCAACGAGATCCTTCGTTCGGAAAACAATCATGAAAAAGAATACATCGTCAGGGTGGATCGCCCCATCACCGATCTATCGCTGAAGATGATGGCAAGCGGCGTGAAAATCATGGGCCAACTGACCAAGCCTTGCAGGGTCAGCCGCATCGATCAAGAATCGTTTCGAATGGTTCTCACCCAAGGGTTGAATCGTCAGATCCGGCGCATGTGTTCCGCGCTCGGCTACAAAGCGCAGCGGCTCCAGCGCGTGCGAATCATGAATATTCATTTGGGAACATTGGGTCCCGGCCAGTGGCGCCGTCTGACCGATCGCGAACTTGCCGGCCTGTTGTCCCGCTGAAAACAACGCTAGGACGAGCGCAGCGCGGTCGCAGGGACGCCTTCCGACCAGCGTCGTCCGCTCGTGACGCGCCAGTCGGGATCTTCGGCCTTGGCCGCCAACCAACGAAAGAAGTCGTGGCGTTGACTGGTCCAATACGCGTAGTTGTACAGCACCCCGCCGGTGCTGGATGAGACGGTAAAACGCCGGCGAAATCCGAAGCTCGCCAAGCCGCGGGTACAGCTGATTCGAGGCGAGTTTTCCGACAGCGCGTACTGGTCGGGACCGACTTGCAGACGCAAGCGCCCGGCCTGGCCATAGACGCAGATATTCGGTTGCGCGGCGCGGATCAAAGCGATGCCGTGCACCAGTGCCGGAGGAATGTCGTAGGCGGTCCAGGTTCCGCCGAGCGCATGCCATTGCAACACCATGCTGCGGCGGCGGAAATCGATCACCGAAATGGTTGTTGCGCTATCGGGAGCCATGCCCGCAGCATGCCCCATTCATGATCCATTGAAAATCTTGCGCGGCGAGAATCTTATTGGGCCGAGGCGTGAGAGGGCGTGTCGGCGAACGCGCTTTGCACGGCGCTTGGCGTGAGAAGCTGGGGCAAAATGACGGGTTCGGATGAGCCGGGCTTCGAGTTGTACACCACGTAGAGCGGCACGCCGGCGCGCCCGAAGGCGGCCAGGGCCCGGGTGATGGCCGGATTCCGATTGGTCCAGTCGCCTTTCATCAATGTGACGCCCTTGTTACGGAACACCTCCTGAACCGCGGAGTCGGTAAAGGCGTTGCGCTCATTGACCAAACAGGTCAGGCACCAGCTGGCGGTAAAATTCACCAGCAGCGGCTTCCCCGAGGCGTTCAGCTTGGCCACTTGCGCCGCGTCATAGGGCTGCCACCCATCGGCCGCCGGCGCGCCCACTGCGGACCCCGACGCCGCCGCGGCGACATCGGCGAAGCGCACCGGCAGAAAAATGGCGAGCAATACGGCAAGCGTTGCAGTGACGAGCGCAGCCGCGCGGCCTCCGGCGGCGCTTGATTTGGATTTTTGGTAAGCCCACGCCGCAAATGCGATGAGGATTGCCCCGGCCAATGCGGCGCCCAGGCCGAAGGACGATGTTTGCCCCGCCAGCACCCACAACAACCACGCCGCCGATGCATAAATCGGGAAGGCAAAAATCTCCTTGAGCGTATCCATCCAGGCACCCGGCTTTGGCAGAGCACGGCGCATCCAGGGCGCGAATGACAACAGCAAGTAGGGCAGCGCGAGCCCAAATCCCAGAGCCGCAAAAATACACAGCGCGATGACCGGCGGTTGCGTGAGCGCGGCGCCGACCGCGAAAGCCATGTACGGCGCGGTACACGGCGTCGCCACCAGTGTGGTCAGCACGCCCGTGAAAAATGAGGCGCGAAAGCTCTCACCCCGGGTGAGTTCGTCGCCGACGCCCGCAAGACCGCCGCCCACTTCAAAAACGCCGGACAGGTTGAGGCCCACGGCCAGCAACAAGTACACGAGCAAGGTGACGAACAGCGGCGACTGCAGCTGGAAGCCCCAGCCGATCTGCTCCCCGCCCGCCCGAAGAGCCAGCAGCACGCCCGCGAGGCAGAGCATGGAGCTGATGACGCCTGCGGCGAACACCAGACCCTTGGCGCGCACCGCCGCGGGATGCTTTTTCGCCTGTTCAACCAGGCCAATGGCTTTGATCGACAGTACCGGGAACACGCAGGGCATCAAATTGAGGATCAAACCGCCCAGCATGGCGAGCAGCATGAGCACAGGCAACGATGTATCGGTTTTCCCGGTGCCCGCGGCGCCGGCGGCGGCGGTGGTGCCTGCGTTGGTGCCTGCGTTGGCCTTCGTGCCCGCGGCGCTCGTGGTGCTTGCGACGCTCGTGGTGCCTGCGGCGGCCGCAGCGGCCGAGAGATTTGCGGCGATTTCCATGGGCACGGTGACGGTATCGTTGCCGCTCAGTTCGGTTGCCACCAGCACGCCGCGAATCGCTCCCGCCTGCGGCGGCCGATCGCCGAGCTTCACCGCGAGTTCGACGGCATCCTTGGTGCGGGTCAGTACCTGCGGCGCAGCGTACTCGATGCCGCCCTCGGCATACGGAAAGAAAGTCAACGACTTGATCTGCGGCAGGGTGGCGCCCCATTCCTTACCGAGCGCAATCACCAGTTGGCCGTCGGAAATCCGAGCGGTGGTCGCGGCGGGTTCTGCACCCGGCAACTCGCTGCGCGCCGCCGCAAAAAGCGCGGCATCCCGGGGATCGAGGGCGCCCGACCCGCCGCTCACCGGAAGTTTCAATTGCAGTTCGGCGTCTTCGGGAATGCACACGTCGGCACAGACCAGCCAGCTGGCCTTCGCGGACAGCACGACCGGCGTACCTGCCTGCAAGCCGACCGGGGCAGCAATCCGCACCAGGTGCACCGCATGCTTGGCGTACCCGTAATTCATCAGCGGCGGAAGCTCGAAACGATGCGGCGTGGTCCAGACGATGTCTCCCGCCGTAAAACCGGGCGGCAGCTGCCATTTGATCGTGGTGGCCTGACCGGAGTCGCCGGGATTGCGCCAGTACGTATGCCAGCCATCGCGAATGTCGAATTCCAGAGCGACCCAGAACGGCTGTCCCGCGGCGATGGAACTCACCTCGCTGACCAAATGTGCCTTCACATTGTCGGTGGCGACGACATTCCCGGAGAGCGGAAAGGCCGCCGGCGAAGCCAGCAGCAAGCCCAAAGCCCAAAATTTCGCGGTGTGCATGGTCCTATGTTACCCAATTAAGCCGGCGAAACCCGCCAGGGTCTCTAAGGGCTGTGGAGCGTCTCACAGTATGAGTCCCATACCGCTCCGTGGATGCTTGAGCTAATGTAGGTGCCCCCAGAACGTACCGCCCATGCAAGAAAACTACGTAGATCGCATCCTCAAAGCAAAAGTGTACGACGTCGCCGTCGAGACATCGCTGGAACCCGCTCCGCGCCTGTCGCGTCGCCTGAACAACCGCATTCTGTTCAAACGTGAAGACCTTCAGCCGGTGTTTTCGTTCAAAATCCGCGGCGCCTACAACAAGATCGCGCAATTGTCGCCGATCAGCGCGCAGCGCGGCGTGATCTGCGCGTCGGCCGGCAATCATGCGCAAGGGGTGGCGTTGGGCGCCCGCACGCGAGGCATTCCGGCCGTCATCGTCATGCCGTTGACCACACCCGAAATCAAAGTACAGGCGGTATTCGATCTCGGCGGCGAGATCGTGCTGCACGGCGATGACTACGATCAGGCGTACGAACATGCCATCGAGCTTGGCCGGGAACGCGCGCTGGTGTTCGTGCACCCCTTCGACGATCCCGACGTGATCGCGGGGCAAGGCACGATCGCCATGGAGATCCTGCGCCAGCACCACGGCGACGGCATCGATGCGATCTTCGTTCCGGTCGGCGGCGGGGGGCTGATAGCCGGAATCGCCGCGTACGCCAAATCGCTGTATCCGCGCATCAAAATCATCGGCGTGGAACCGGAGGATGCGGCCGGAATGCACGAATCGCTGCGCGCCGGAAAACGCATTACCCTCGATCGAGTTGGCATGTTTGCCGACGGCGTCGCGGTGCGGCGCGTGGGCGAGGAGACCTTTCGCCTCACTCGCCAGTATGTGGATGAGATCATCTTGGTGACCACGGACCAGATCTGCGCCGCCATCCAGGACATATTCCAGGACACGCGCTCCATTGCGGAGGCGGCGGGCGCTCTGGCGGTCGCGGGGATCAAGAAATACGTGGCGCGCGAGAACTGCGCCGAACGCACGCTCATCGCGATCAACGCCGGCGCCAATATGAACTTCGACCGCCTGCGCTACGTGGCCGAGCGCGCGGACTTGGGCGCCCAGCGTGAGGCGCTATTCGCCGTGGAGATGCCGGAGACGCCGGGTTCGTTCCTGCGGTTCTGCGAATTGCTGGGTCGGCAAAGCGTCACGGAGTTCAGCTACCGGTACGGGGACCTGCAAGCAGCCCAGGTCTTCGTCAGTCTGGCCCTCACTCAGGGCAGGGCGGAGCGCGACGGTTTGCTCCGCAGCATCGCGGCCGCGGGCTTTGCCGCGCGCGACATGACCGACAATGAAATGGCCAAGTTGCACGTGCGCTATATGGTGGGCGGGCAGCCGCGGGACCTCACCGATGAGCGGCTGTATCGATTCGAGTTCCCGGAGCGTCCCGGGGCGCTGCTCAAGTTTTTGCAGGCCATCGGCACCGGCTGGAACATCAGCCTGTTTCACTACCGCAATCACGGGTCGGATTACGGCCGGGTTCTCGCCGGCATCCAGGTGCCCCATGAGACGCGCACCGATTTTCTATTGCATCTCAACGAACTGCATTACGCCTACACCGAAGAGACCGACAACCCGGCGTACAAGATTTTTCTCGGCGGCTGACCCCGCTTGCTGGGAGGGGACGGCTCCGCGACCGGGACACCGCTCGACGCCGCGACGGTGGGGATATCGCAATTTCTTCCCGTGGCGTTTCAACGTTTTGTCAGTCACCGAAACGTCAAAACGCTCTAGTTTTTTATAGGGATATTCCTCCGGCCCTCTAGCGAGCAGCGCTCGCGGTCTGCAGAGGTGCCGGACGCACGGCCTTGAGCCAGGTTTGGGCGCGGCGCACCACCGGATCGTCGACGCCGCGCGCTTTCAGCAGCACCGGAATCGCCGCTTCGAGTTCGACAGCCGCATCATTCGGCTTGCCGAGATGCGCAAGTGCGTAGGCGTGAATGGCGTGGGCTTGCGCTGTATACGGGCTCGAGGGCGCCGAGGTCGCATCCCAAATATTGAGGGACTCGTCGCTCATCGCCAAAGCCTCCGCGGGTTTGCCGCGATCCACCAGCAGGCGCGCGAAATGCATGAGCGCCGAGCCGCGATATTGGTGATTGGCGGGCAGTGATTTGTCGTACACGGCCAGTGCCTGACGGAATTCGGCTTCCGCCTCCGGCAGGGTTCCCTCGTCGTGCAAGAGCATCGCCAAACTCACGCGGGCGTAGGCGACGTTGTAGTTATCGGGGCCGTAGAGCTTGAGTTCTATGTCGAGTGCGCTGCGCAACAGCGGTTCTGCCTCGGCCAATCGGCCTTCGCGCTGCAACAACAAACCGTAATTGCCGCGAGCCGCTCCCGTTTCGGGATGTTGGTCGCCATAGGCTCGTTCGTCGCGCCGGATCGCATCGCGAAATAGCGCCTCGGCGAGTTTCAGGTCGCCAATATTCTGTGCGACATCGGCCAGATTGTTCAGCCGCATGGCCACGCGTGGATGATCGTCGCCCAGGATACGCCGATCGACTTCCAACGCGCGTTCGTAGGTTTGCTTGGCAAGAGCCCATTGCTGCTGACTCACGTATACCTGCGCTAGATCGTCCAGCAAGGCGGAGACATCGGTCTGCGGCGCGCCGGCAGTCTCCAGAACGTTCAGGCTACGGTTGTAAAGCTGCTTGGCGTCGACGAATCGGTTTTGGTGATACCTCAGTACGCCCAACGCCCAAAGAGCGCGTCCCGACTCCTGGCTGGCGGCGCCGAATTCACTTTGCGACAGGCGGAGTGCCTCCTGCAGCGGCGCCTCCGCGCCATTGAGATCGCTGGCGTGCCAACGGGCGCTACCCAGCTCCAACAGGGTGGCTATGCGTGTCTTGTCACGCGACTGCGGCTGGAGCGTCAGAGATTCGGTCAATATGGGCAGCGCCTCCTTGTACTGCCCGAGGCTGTCGTAGACCGCTCCGACCGTCGCCAGCAGCGCCGCCTTCGTCGCGGGTTGATCCAGCAGTCCCGCCTGCAGGCGTTTCGCGCCCGAGTCCAGCAGTTCTCGAGCCGTGACCCGGTTGCCGCGATTCTCTTGCGGATCCGACAGTTTGAACAGATTCACCAGGAAGCTCGAGACTTCTTCGGCACGAGCCCGTTCGCGCTCGGCCGCCGCACGCTCCTCGGCGACCCGGTCGCGTTCCGCCGCGATACGCAACGACTGCACATAGGTTGTCATCGCGAACGCCAGAATCAACAAGACCGCGCCGGCGCCGGCCGCCACCGGCAACCAGTGACGGCTGACGAATTTTAAGCTGCGATACGACAGGGTGTCGCGGCGCGCTATGACGGGTTTGCCGTCGAGGTAGCGCTGAATGTCGCCTGCCATCTGCTGCGAGGACCCGTAGCGGCGTTCCGGCTCCTTGCGCATGGCCATCAGCACGATATTGTCCAAATCGCCGCCGAGGGTTCGACGCAGCCGGTTGGCCGTGGTGCTGCGCGCCTCCACAATGCAGCGCGCTTGCGGCGAATCGGCGGACTCGATGGCGAGGCTGGGGAGCAGCGCATCCTTCTCGCAGATGGCTCGTTCGATATCCGTGAGCCGCATGGAGGGAATGACGAAAGGGCTGGTTCCGGTCAGCAATTTGTACAGCAGCACGCCCAGGACATAGACGTCGCTCGATGTGGTGATGGCCTGTCCTCGGACTTGTTCGGGACTCGCATGGTCTGGAGTCATCACCCGAATGTCGGCGTGGGTCACGGCAAGCGTGAGGTGCATCGCTTGGCGGTCGTCCAATAGTTTCGCGATGCCGAAATCAAGCAGCTTGGGTACGCCGGCCGCCGTGACCAGAATGTTCGAGGGTTTCAGATCGCGATGAACGATGAGGTTCTGGTGCGCATAGTGCACCGCGGCGCAAACCGTCTGGAACAGTTTGAGACGCGCCGCGACATCGAGGCGATTCGCGTCGCAGTAGGCGTCGATGGGGATGCCATCGACGTATTCCATGACAATGTAAACAGTGCCGTCCGGCAAGGTGCCGCCGTCCAGGAGGTGCGCAACGTTCGGGTGATCCAGCTGCGCCAGGATTTGGCGCTCGATTTTGAGCCGCGATTGGACTCCTTGAGCGGCTGCGCCGCCATGCACCACTTTGATGGCGACTTGCTGCTCGAACTCGGCATCCGCACGCTCGGCAAGGAAAACCTCCCCCATGCCGCCGACACCCAAGGTGCGCAGTACGCGATACTGTCCTATGCGGTCGCCCGTCATGGTTCCAGCATGCACCTTGAGCGCTGGTGTGGGCAAACGCCCCGGCCCTTGCGGCGAGGTGCCGCTTGCGTGTATGAAAGCAACGCATTAAGGCGAAAAACAGGAGAGGGATTCACATGCCAAATGGACACGACCCCAGCAAAACGCCGCCTAACCCCGGATCCGGCAGCGGAAGCGGCACCGGGACGGGAACGGGCACCGGAACGGGCACCGGGTCGGGCGGCGTCAATCCGAATGACAGCATCAAGCCGCCGCAGGGCAGTGCGGCAGTAGCGGTAGCCGCCGCGATCGGCGGCGCCATCGGCGGCGTTGTCGGTGCGTTGATCGGCAGCGGGATGCACCACTGATTGGATAAATTGGCGGCGTACCGGGTGCTGCGCGAGCCGCGGCACGAGACTCTGCGAGTACGCGGTCTCGACATGCACGTGACGCGCTGGGGGCCGCCGCCTTCGGAATCCGCGTCGCCGATATTCCTCCTCCACGGCTGGCTCGACGCGGGCGCGACCTTTCAGTTCGTCGTGGATGCGATGCAACGCGATTGGCCCTTTGCGGCGCTCGATTGGCGCGGCTTTGGCCGCAGCGAGTGGCCGCAGCAGGGTTACTGGTTTCCCGACTATCTGGGGGACCTCGATGCGCTGCTCGATCAGCTGTCGCCGGCGGCGCCCGCGCGCCTGGTCGGTCACAGCATGGGCGGCAACATCGCCTGCTCGTACGCGGGCATTCGGCCGGAACGAGTCCGCTGCGTCGTCAATCTGGAGGGGTTTGGGCTCGCGCGCACTTCACCCCACCATGCGCCGGCGCGAATGCGCAAATGGCTGGATCAATTGAAGATCCGGCCGGAACGCAAGGACTACGCGTCCTTCGAGGAACTGGCTGGCGTCATTCGCTTCCGCTATCCGCGATTCTCAGAGGCGCAAGCCGCGTTTGTGGCTGCCGCCTGGGGTAAACTCGATGGCGGCGGCCGGGTGCGGCTCGCCGGCGACCCGCGCCATCACTGGGTGAATCCAATCTTGTACAAGCGCGAAGATGCCGAAGCCTGTTGGCGCGAGCTGCGTGCGCCCCTGTTGATGCTCGTGGGCGAGGAATCGGATCACCTCTCGAAGCTGGGCGGCGACGGCACGGCGGCCGCATTTCGCGCGATTTTCCCGCACATGGAAATATATCCCGTGGCGGGCGCGGGCCACATGATGCACATTGAAAGGCCGGATCTGGTGGCGCCGCTGGTCGAGTCGTTTCTGGATGCTCATTAGCAAGCCCTGATTCGCGCCTTATGAAGTCGGCAAGCACAATCAGTTCTCGGTCGGGGCTGGCGACGGCGCAAGTCTCCGAGGAAACGTCGAAATGACCGCCGCCCAGTGGATGACGGGGCGTTTCCGCGCAATCATGCCTGATAGCGGCCCAAAAATAACACGGCGCATCTTCCCGACTCGCTTCGGACAAATGCATTTGCGCAGCAAGGAGGCGAACGGCGTGCCGCTGGTGCTCTTGCACCTATCGCCGCGCTCCGGCGCGATGTGGGAATCGCTGCAGGAGCGGCTGGAACGGCCTTCCTGCGCGCCGGATCGACTGGGCTACGGCTTTTCCGACGCACCCCCCTGGGCCTTGACGCTTGAGCAATACGCCCAGAGCACGGTCGATACGCTCAAGGCGGCCGAAATCCAGGGTCCCGTCGACATATTGGGCATTCACACGGGCTCCATGGAGGCGATCGAAGTGGCCCATCAACTGGGTTCCCAGGTACGACACGTGATCGCCGTCGGAATGCCCCTATTTTCGGCGGAAGAACAGCAGCGCCAGCTGGAAAAATACAGCGAGCAGCCGTTGAGGCCGGTCACCGAGGGCGGCCATGTGCTCGGCGCATGGCGGGGCGGGTTCGCTTTTCGGCAACCGCCTTACGACCTGAGCGACGTGCATCGCCGCTTCGTGGAGCATGTGCTCGCGGCAAACCCCGGCGCGGCGTTTCGCGCGGCCTGTGGTTACGCCATCGAGAAAAAGCTCAAGAGTCTGAAAGCGCCATTGACGGTGTTCGCGCCCCATGATGACATCATCGAGCAAACCCAGCGGGTTAAGTCCATGCTCAAAGCCGACGCCACTTACGTCGATTTGCCGGAGTTGGGTCAGGATCCATTCCATGTCTCCCTCGACCAAATGGTCACGCTCGTGAATCGCCACTTGCCCGCTTGAGGGCGGGCCGCGCCGCGATGGAAATCCCCAAACTGCCCCCGGTAGATGTCCCCGCCGCCCGCGCGGGAACCGCGACGACCGCGGCGACCGCGCAGCAGGGGTTGCCGGCGGCGGTCAATCTTGCGCCGCTCGCGGATCGCGCCGATATCCGGCCGCTGGATGTCGCGGCAGCGCTGCAAATCTTGCTGGCCGAGGTGCGCGCCGGGCTGAATTTGCCGGCCGATGGCGCGATACCGCCAAGCGCGATACCGCCAAGCGCGATACCGCCAAGCCCGACTCAAGCCGCGCGTGCACTGGTGGAAATCTTCCTGAAAGAGCTGCCTGAGGACGCGGGCAATGCGCCGGCGTGGATCGCCGCGCTCGCCCGCGTGGAAACGGTGATGCATTCGAGCATCGAGCGCGCCATCGGCCTCGTCACCCTCTGGCCCGAAGTGTCCGCGGCGGTGGTCGATGCGGTGAAGCAAACGCGCGCGCTGTTTTTGTTCGCGCTTGGGCCGGATCGTCAGAATCCGCTGTGGCTGCGGCCGGAATGGCTCGGCCTTGGTCCACGATTGCTGCGCTTCCGGCGCCGCCGCCGCCGCGCGCGCCGGCGCTTGACCGATCCCGACTGGCGCCGTTAGACATGAATTGGAAGCCGCATCTGCCGGAAATTTTTCTCGGCATCTCCCTCGGAATGATCGCGGTCGAAGCGGCGCTCTCCCGCATTGCGGCCGTCAATGCCCGCTATCGGTCGAGCGACACTTTCGCATCGCTCGGCATGCAGGCCGGCAACATCGCGATGAATCTCATGATGGCCGGCATCGTATTTGCCGGGCTGTCTGCGGCTTACAAGGTCCGCCTATTCACGATATCGCCGAATTCCCCTTGGGCGTGGGCCGCGATTTTCTTTCTGGACGACTTCATTTATTACTGGTTCCATCGCATCAGCCACGAGTGCCGTTTCTGGTGGGCGGCGCACGTCAATCATCACTCATCGCGGGAATACAATCTTTCGACGGCGGTACGCCAATCATGGACCAGCGTGATCGTGGGCACATGGACGCCGTGGATTCCTTTGGCGCTGCTGGGATTTCCACCGACGATGATACTGGCGCAGCAAGGCTTCAATCTGTTCTATCAGTTTTGGATTCACACCGAGGTTGTGCATCGCATGCCGGCGTGGTTTGAATATTTCTTCAACACTCCGTCGAATCACCGCGTCCACCACGCGTCCAACCCCCGCTACCTCGACCGCAACTATGCCGGCGTATTGATGCTGTGGGATCGCCTATTCGGCACCTTCGTGGCGGAACGCGACGACGAACCGCCGCGCTACGGAATCGTCAAGAACATCGAGACCTTCAATCCGATTCGAATTGCCTTCCACGAGTGGATCGCCATCGCCCGAGAACTGTTTGCCGCGCGCTCGTTGCGCGAGGCGGCGGGCGTGGTTTTCGGCCCTCCCGGGTGGCGCGTCGACGGCCAAGGGCTCACTTCGCGGAACATCCGCGCCGCTTGGGAGGCTCGTCATGCAAGCAGTTGATGCCCGACCGCCGGACAGACCACCGCTGCCGCCGTTCACCCTGGAAACCGCGACGCAAAAGGCGCGCATGGCCGAAGATGCATGGAACTCGCGCGACCCGGCTCGCGTCGCGCTCGCGTACACCACGGATAGCCGCTGGCGCAACCGTGCCGAATTCCTGCAGGGACGCGACGCCATCGAGGCGTTTCTCGGCCGCAAATGGGCGCGCGAACTCGACTACCGGTTGATCAAGGAAATCTGGGCATTTCGCGAGAACCGGATAGCCGTGCGCTTTGCATACGAGTGGCACGACGACAGCGGCCATTGGTTTCGCAGCTACGGCAACGAAAATTGGGAGTTTGACGAACACGGCCTGATGAGACTGCGGATCGCCAGTATCAATGATCTGCCGATTGCGGAAGAAGAGCGCAAATATCGCTGGCCGTTGGGGCGCCGTCCCGATGGGCACCCGGGTTTGAGCGAACTCGGGCTGTAGTAAGATGGCCGCAATGGAAACGCACGATCATGGCGGGCATCCGCATAGCGACGGGCACGGCCACGAGTACGGGCATGGTCACGACCACGAGCATGGCCACACCCACGAGCATGGCCACACCCACGGCATGGCGGCCCGGGGCATCAATACCCGAATGGCCACCGCAGTGGCGTTGAACTTGAGCTTCGTCGTGATCGAGGGCGGCTTTGGGTTTTTGTCCAATTCCGTGGCATTGATCGCGGATGCCGGTCATCACTTGAGCGACGTGCTGGGGCTGGTCTGCGCGTGGACCGCCATGTTTTTGGGGCGCCGTCCGCCGGGCCAGAAATTTACCTACGGTCTGGGGCGCTCTTCCGTGCTGGCGGCGCTCGCGAACGCCGTGTTGCTGCTCCTCGCGTGCGGCGCCATCGCCTGGGAGGCTGTGGGCCGCCTCGCCGCGCCCCCCGCCGTGGCGGGCGCGACCGTGATGGGAGTCGCGGCGAGCGGTATCGTGATCAACGGCTTGAGCGCCTGGTTGCTGCATGCAGGCAGTCACGGCGACCTGAACAGGCGCAGTGCCTTCATCCATATGCTGGGCGATGCCGGCGTCTCGGCCGGTGTATTGCTGTCGGGTGGGCTCATTGTGCTTACCGGCTGGAGCCGATTGGACCCGATCGTCAGTCTGTTGATCGTCGCGGCGATTCTGGCGAGCACCTGGGGACTGCTGCGCGATTCCCTGCACCTGTCGCTCGACGGCGTGCCGGCGAGCGTCAACTCCTCGGACGTGATGTCCTACTTGGCCGACCAGCGGGGAGTCACCGACGTGCACGATCTGCACATCTGGGCGCTAAGCACCACCAGCGTTGCCCTCACCGCCCACCTCGTCGTGCCGGATCGCGGCGCCGAGGATGCGCTTCTCGATTCGCTCACGCCGGATCTGAAGCGGCGCTTCCATATTCACCACTCGACGCTGCAAATCGAGCGGGACCGCTGCGAACACGGATGCGAAGTCGAAGCCTGACCCGATGATTACTTGATTTGCGTCGCGGCGCGCTCGAACAGGGGCGTCAACAATTTGTAGAAGGAGAAAACGGCGATGGGAGCGACCAGAATCCAGGCGAATCCGGCGTGCAGAATGGCGTCCCGGAGCGCGACAATGGCGTGTCCCGCGCCCTGCGCCACGAGATCGAGTCCTTCCTTCAGCGACAGCGGCCGGCCGGGGACACGCAATATCCACTCGCCGAGGCGCACGAAGGGAATGATCAACAATAGTTGAGTCGGCGCCATTGCCGCTTGCACTATTTGAATGGCCGGCAAATTCAAACGAAACGCCAACGCGATCACGGTGCACAGAATCGTCGAGACGCCGAGAATGGGGATGTTGCCGACCACCACTCCGATCGCCACGCAGAGCGCGAGCCGGTCCGGCGAAACGCCCTGACTCAACAAGATCAGCAGAGGGTCGAGAAATCTGCGGCGCAGGCGGATCTTCACCGGTTACCCATGGGATTCTAAGGAATTGAAAATATCGGTATGGTCTACGGGCTGTCGAGCCGTTACAGTCGAATCCTCAGGAGAATCACGCATGTCGAATGAAAATGCGATCCGCCGCGAAGTCGGCGCCATCGCCCTGATGTTCACCGGCTTGGGTTCGATCATCGGATCGGGCTGGCTATTCGGCGCCTGGCGCGCTGCCCAGCTCGCGGGCCCCGGCGCGACCTATTCCTGGATCATCGGCGCGGTGATCATCCTGTTCGTCGCCCTTACCTACGCCGAGCTCGGGGCAATGTTTCCGGAGTCCGGCGGCGCCGTGCGCTATGGACATTATTCGCATGGCTCGCTGGTCGGGTTCGTCGCGGGCTGGGCCGCCTGGATCGCCATTGTATCGGTGATACCCGTGGAGGCGGAGGCATCGGTGCAATACATGAGTTCTTGGCCATGGACCTGGGCGCAGGATCTGTATGTGCACCAGCCCAACGGTCAGGGTGAGTTGAGCAAGCCCGGCCTGTCCATTTCCGCCGTGCTGGTCGTGCTGTATTTCCTGCTCAACTTCTGGAGCGTGAAGGTGTTCGCCAATGCCAACAGCGCCATCACCTTCTTCAAGCTGATCGTGCCAGCGGCCACTGCGGTGGCGCTGATGTTCACCGGCTTTCACTGGGAAAATTTCCACGTGGGCATTCACGGCGGTGCGCACGTCGGCAATGTCGCCGCCATTCTCACCGCGGTCGCCACCAGCGGCATTGTCTTCAGCTACAACGGCTTTCAGAGCCCGGTGAACCTGGCGGGCGAGGCCCGCAACCCCGGGCGCAGCGTGCCGTTCGCGATCTTCGGCTCGATCGCCTTGAGCACGGTGGTCTACTTGCTGCTTCAGGTCGCTTTCCTGGGCGCCGTGGCGCCCGACCATCTGCACGAGGGCTGGGGCGGGCTCGAATACAGCTCGCCGTTCGCGCAGCTGGCGCTCGCGCTCAATCTCAATTGGCTGGCCTTGCTACTCTACGCCGACGCCTTCGTCAGTCCCAGCGGCACGGGCACCACTTACACCGCAACCACCGCACGCATGATCTACGCGATGGAGCGCAGCGCCACCGTGCCGGAGGTTCTCGGGCGCGTGCATCCGCGTTTCGGGATCCCGAGACCGGCCATGTGGTTCAACCTGCTGGTGTCTTTCATCTTTCTGTTCTTCTTCCGCGGCTGGGGGAAGCTTGCCGCCGTGATCTCGGTGGCCACCATCATTACCTACCTCGTGGTGCCGATCAGCGTCATGGTGCTGCGGCGCACGGCACCCAAACTGCATCGGCCCCTGCGCGTGCCGGGGCTGCCGGTGCTCGCACCCATCGCTTTCGTCCTCGCCACCCTCATGCTGTTCTGGGCGCGTTGGCCGCACACCGGCGAGATCATGCTGCTGTTGATCCTGCCCATGCCCGTGTATCTCTACTATCAAGGAAGGCAGGGTTGGCCCAACTTCGGCCAGCACCTGCGCGCATCCTGGTGGCTGCTCGCCTACTTGCTTGCGATCACCGCGTTGTCCTGGGCGGGAAGCAAGGAGTTCGAAGGGCACGACTACCTTACTTACGGTTGGGACCAACTATGCGTCGCGCTGGCTTCCCTGGTCTTTTACTTCTGGGGGGTGCGTAGCGGCTGGCGTACGCCGGCGATCGAGACGGCGGAAAGCAAAGAGACGGCGGAAAGCAAGTCGAAAAATACCCCTCAGGCGGCGTGACGCAGCGTCAGATTCAGGCGCTGCGCGCCCAGGACATCGTGATGGCCGTCGGCTAGCGCCAGCACGCCGTGGTGACGCAAGCGGGCGGGGCCGCCCCAGACCAGGACATCGCCATGCTGCAGCGGTATCCGTTGCAGTTTGTCCTTCCGAGAATCGCCGCCCAACAGGAAAATCGCCGGTAATCCAAGCGATACCGACACGATGGGCGCGCCGAAATCGCGTTCGTCCTTGTCCTGATGCAGCGTGAGGCGAGCGCCGGGTTCGTAGCGATTGAGCAAACACGCTCGGGCGTGAACCCCGGGAATCCGCCCGCCAGCGCAGCCGTTTGGGCCAGCTCGAGAAATACCGCCGGCATCGGCGGCCAAGCGCGGCCGCTCAAGGGATCGACGGCATCGTAGCGGTATCCCCGACTATCGCTTACCCAACCCAAGCTACCGCAATTGGTCATGGCCACCGACATGCGAAAGCCGCCCGGAGTCACCTGGTGCCGGAAGGGCGCGGCCGTTTGAACTCGTTCAATGGCCGGCAACAATGCGCGCACCAGTCCAAGCGCGAATCCGCGCAGCAACCAGGCCCCCGGTGCGAGCCGCTCGTGACTCGCGCCGGGCGCCGCCCTATCGAAAAGATCGTGGGTATGGCTTTGCACCTGTCATTCAACCGTTCAATGCGCGCGTGTCGACCGGCCATGTCACAGCCGGCGGCTCGACGCCGAGCGGGGAATCATGATTCGGATCGAAGGTGCTCAATTGGCCCCGCAGCCAGGCGACCAATCTCGCATCGCTTGCGAGCCGGGTGCCATCGCTGCCGCGAGCGTAGTCCAGAAGCGCTTCCCCCGAGATCACGATGCGGATCATCCGAGAGCGCTTGCCCGCACGGAGCCCGTCGCCGGATAAACGCCAGGTCGCGAGGATCATCATGTCCTGTCCACCGCGAGGCATCAGGATGCGCGAATCGTCGGGCAGCTGCAGCTCAACGAGTTCACGAAAATGGCCGCTGTAGTCTTTCATGACGTCCCACGCACCGCACGCAGCATTCTAGCGCGGCCGGGCGCGGCGCGTGGGCTGGGCGGTATGGGGATCCTCCGGCCAGTAATGCTTGGGGTACCGGCCCTTCAAGTCTTTTTTCACTTCGTGGTAGCCGCGATTCCAAAAACTCTCGAGATCACGGGTTATTTGCACCGGACGCCGCGCCGGCGACAGCAGTTTCAGCAGCAGGGGCAGCCGGCCTGCGGCGACGCTCGGCGTATGACTCAATCCGAACATTTCCTGCAGACGCACCGACAACGTGGGAATCTCGCCGTCCAAATAGTCGATCGGTATGGCCGAACCGCTCGGCACGGTGAAATGCGTTGGCGCTTCCCGCTCCAGGATCACGCCTTGCGCATAGCTCAAACGAGATCGCAGCGCATTGGCGAGGTCCATCCGCGCGAAATGTTCGCGGCGGGTATATCCGGAAATCCACTGCGGCGCCCAATCCTCGAGAGTCGCGGTGAGCGCCGCATCGCTCACGTCCGGCCAGGGCTCGGGCGACGCGACCGCATGCCGGCGCATCAACATGACGCGTGCCTGCCACTGCCGCAACTCCCGGGTCCACGGCAAGCCGGCTACCGTCAACTGCCGAAGGCCCGTGAGCGCCGCATTCAGCAAAGCCTGGCTGTCGGGATCGCGAAGCTCGGTCGATTCCAGCGCCAAGGCGCCCAGGCGGCGCTCCCGGCGCGCCCGAATCGCGTGTTCCCGATCGTCCCAGACTATCTCGGCGTGATCCTGGATCTGCGCCGAAAAATATTTTTCGAGGTCCGCCAGCCGCAGCGGTGCGGCGAGAAAAATGCGAGCCTCCCGTTCCGCGCCGTCCAGTTCTGCGGCGACGATGAATTCGGATTTCGCCAGCGCCTGCGGTTCCCCAAAGCGTGCGCCTCGGCCATTCGCCAGCAAGTATCGGCCGCCATCGCCGCGCGCCCGGCCGATGCGATCCGGGTAGGCCCACGCGAGCAGTATCCCGGTGCAGTGATGCGGGTCCGCTGAGTCATGGGGCGCGCGGATATAGTCGCGCTGCCACTGTGCGGAGCTGCGCGCCGCCTGGGCTTTGGCGCGACTGTCCACCGTGATGCCCGGCGGCAGATCTCGCAGGTCACCGCGCAGCACCGCCACGCGCAGGCGCAGATCCACGTCGCGCGCGCCGGCGCTCGCCCGCAAGATGTCGCGTTCGCTCAAAATGGCCGCGAGGTCGCACGCCAATCGAACCGCACCGAGCTCGCCCGCCTTGACGAGCATATGGCCGAGTCGTGGGTGGGTCCCCAGCTTCGCCAGTATTCTGCCGTGCGGCGTCGCGCGCGCGGCGGAATCGATGGCTTCGAGCTGCCGCAACAATTCACGTGCCTGCGCCAGCGGCGCGGCGGGCGGCGGATCGAGCCAGGAAAGCCCGGCGGCGTCCACGGCCCCCCAGCAGCCGAGTTCCAGCGCCAAGGGCGCGAGATCCGCGTGCAGGATTTCCGGCGCCGTCTGCGGCACGAGCGAGCCTTGAATACCCTCCGACCAAAGCCGGTAGCAGTGGCCGGCGCTCAAGCGGCCGGCGCGACCACGGCGTTGATCGGCTGCCGCCTGCGATACCTTGGTCGTGACCAACTGGCTCATGCCCGTCGTGGGATCGAACTGCGCGAACCGGCGCAGTCCTGAATCGACGACGACGCGGATGCCTTCGATGGTCAGGCTGGTTTCCGCGATGCTGGTGGCAAGCACGATTTTGCGCTGTCCCGCGGGCGCGGGGGCAAGCGCCGCATCTTGCGCCGCGCCCTCGAGTTCGCCGTACAGGGGCAAGACGCGGACGCTTCGATCGAGACCGCCGTCCTCGAGAGCACTCTGCACTCGACGAATCTCCGCAGCGCCGGGCAGAAAGCACAGGATATCGCCGCCGTGCTCGCGCAGCGCATTGCGGATCACCTGCGCCGTTTGTTGCTCGAGGTAGATGTCGGGGCGCCGCGCCACGTATTGCGTGGCGACGTCGAAGCTGCGGCCATGCGCCGTGACGATGGGGGCGTCGCCCAGCAGCCGGGCAATGGGCTCGAGATCCAGGGTCGCGGACATGACGAGGAGGCGCAAATCCTCGCGCAGGTTCTGCTGCGCTTCGATGCACAGCGCCAACCCTAAGTCGGCGTTCAGGCTGCGTTCGTGGAACTCGTCGAAGATCACGCAGCCCGTGCCCGGCAGGCCCGAATCCTCTTGCAGCATGCGCGTCAGAATCCCCTCGGTGACCACTTCGATGCGCGTCTCGCGGCTCACTCGCGTCTCGAGTCGAGTGCGAAAACCGACGCGGCGTCCGACCGATTCGCCGAGCAGATGCGCCATGCGGCCGGCGACGGCGCGCGCCGCGATGCGCCGCGGTTCGAGCATCAGGATCTTTTGCCCCGCGAGCCAGGGACTCTCCAGCAGGAAGAGCGGCACGATGGTGCTCTTACCCGCGCCCGGCGGCGCCTCCAACAGCACACTGGGGCGGTGGGTCAGCGCCTGGGCGAGCGCGGCGAGGGCCTCGGTGATCGGCAAGTCGGGTAGCGGTGGTGGACTCACCCTCGCATGATAAGATGCGCGCCGTCGGGCCTGTAGCTCAGTTGGTTAGAGCAGGGGACTCATCAATGAATGGTGCCTTCGCATCGCAAGGTGCGAAGTGGACGGGATGAATTCAGGGAAACCTTAACAGCTTTTGGCTGATGGCAATCCTGAGCCAAGCCGGCGGTACACCGCCGGAAGGTGCAGAGACTACCTGAGCGCTTGAGTTGCGCTTAATGACAGGCTAGAGCGTCCCGCACCCCACCGGGGTGAAGAGATAGTCCACTCCCTCCGGAAACGGCGGGGCTGAAGTGAATCCCTTGGTCCTCGGTTCGAGTCCGAGCGGGCCCACTAATTCGCGAAGGTCGGGAGGTATCGGCCAAGAGCGGGCGGCCAGTGGTTCAAACTCATCGCCGCGAAGCAGTCGCCGGGTTGGGAGTTGTTTGAATTTGGAACATAGATTGTTACGGCAAGACGCGTCGGTCACCCTTATCATTCGGTGCCGCATGGTAAAGCTCATCTTCGCCTCCGCGTTCTTCTTCTTGAGCGCATGTTCGGCGATTACTCTCGGCCATGGAGTACCCGAGCAGGGAAACACATCGCGATTCGAGGCGGGGTCTCGCACGAACAGTTTCGATTGCAACGCGGGGCCAGGGAAGTACTCGGAATTGAACACTGCGACTTCTGGCACGAACGTTTGGGTAACGGGTTTCATGCAGGTGCTGACTCTCCGTACAGCCTCTGCGTGGCCACCGGACGCGGGCGTCGTTTTTGCGGGCACTAATCACTTGCCCAGGGTCGGACTCGAGACCTTTGTTCTACCAGACAAGCCGGCGACGCTGCAAATCGCAGTTAGGGGTGCCGGTAGCGCGGCGGATCATAAGGTGTTCGCTTCGCTGCCCATTCCCGACTCGCCAATTCGATTTACGTTGCGGTTAAGCGGTACGGGGCAGCTATTCCTGTCCGTCGGCGATGCGGTGACGTCATTGTCAGCCGGTTCGATTGAAATAACACGCATGAATCTGTATTGCTCAAGCGTTCAGGTGCACTTTTCTGACGTGCAACTAGGTTCGGACAAGTAGATACGCCATGCCAATAGCGAGATGGGTAGTTTCCCAGAGCATCATGTTCTCATTCGCAGGGTGCGCCGGCATCGGAGTAGTTGACTCGCCGGATCCTCTGGTCAAGTTAAATGACGCGGCATATCTTTTCGAGAAGGAAAATCGACCCGTTCCCGCTCAGACCCTGATTGTAGAGGCCACAGAAATCTACCAGAAGCGCAATGACCCGCATGGGTTGGGTAATGCGAATAGGGAATACGGGGATTTTCTCAGGTCCGCGGCCGTATTCAACTGGCGAGCGGCCTATAGCCACGGCGGGTTCTACGATCCGTCAATTACCTACGACAATCGATTAGAAAAAGCGTCGGAGTATTACACGAAAGCACTCGCCTACTATCGCCTCGCGGAAACGCAGGAACTCGCCGCCGCCAAGTACGATGCACTGACAAATGTGTACTACAACATGGCATTGTCCAATATGGCTCTCGGCGCGCAGAAGGAAGCCTGCGTCGATTACGATCGCGCATTGCAGGCATATAACGACAATATGCGGCGAAATCCGACTGCTCATCCTCGAGGTACCCAAGCGGGTACGGTTCCCGAGTCGATCGCAGCGGCAAAGAAACGGGCGGATTGCAACTGACATGAATCGTTAGCTGCCGGTCAGCCCCCAACGCCGTTTGGCTTACTGCATCGCAGCAGTGTATGCGGTTGACCCGTTATGACGCTTTATCCTTCTGACCCAGTGACGCAATGATCTCACGGTTCCCATCGCGAATAGTTCTTCTTGGTTTGCTGGTCGGCGTAACGGGCTCTTTGGCCGAAGAACTCTTTTACGTGCAACCGTTACCCGACCACACCCGAAATGCTGAGCAGAACGCGGAGGCGCGCCGGCAATTGAACGACTATGCGCGTGCGTCGAAGCTCGTGACACTGAGGGAGGGTGATTCGGATCAGGTCAGGATTTGGGTTACTTGGGCAAATTTTCGCGTCAATACCATTGGGTATGAGACCGTGGGATACGTGTTTTCCGGCAATGGTGCATGGACTTGTCGCATCAAGTACCCGCGTTCCAAGCCGACCCCGTTTACGGGGAGTTGCGCGCCACTAAAACGAAAATCGGTTCATGCACCATCGGCGTCTGAGATGGAGGCTCTCGCCAATCTATCCGGAAGGGAACTTGATTGCGGAGTAATGGACGGAGCCTGGATGGAAATAGACGGCGTATACAAGGGGCATCAGTTTGCACTGGGGTCGAGTAACCCAGATCAGTGTGGAGACGATGGTTCAAAGGTGGTCGCACAGTTGATGGCTCACGTATGGCGATAGGAAGGCCTCGTTGGCCCAGCGTAAGAGAAGCGGATGCCTATAAGCTGCCATTTGCTGCCTTAATTCGATGGCAAGCGGGTCCATTAATCGAGTATGGTGAAGCGTGAGCGCCATTCGGCACGTGATTCTGGATCGGGACGGCGTACTGAACGCGGAGCCCGATGACGGCGCCTGTGTCGCCGATCCCGTGAGTTTTCGCTGGCTGCCGGGCGCACTCGATGCCTTGGCGGCGTTGCGCAAATTGGGCGTGCGCATATCGGTCGTGACCAACCAATCCGGCATCGGCCGCGGCCACATGACCGAGGCCGAGCTGGCCGCGGTGCACGACAAGATGACCTTGGATGCGCGGCGCATGCAAGGATCGATCGACGCGATTTTTCACTGCCCCCATGCCCCCGATGCCGGCTGCTCCTGCCGTAAACCGGCACCCGCGCTGATCGAGGCGGCGATCGATCGAAGCGGAATCCCGCGCGTCAACACGCTGGCCATCGGCGATGCCGTACGCGACCTCGACGCCGCCCGCGCGGCGGGAGTCCGCGCTGCTCTCCTTCGCACCGGAAAGGGCTGTGCGCACGAGGCGCTTGCGGCCGCTCGCGGTATTCCGGTGTTCGACGATCTGGCCGCGCTGGTTTGCGCCCTCGCGCCCCTGGAAGACCTGACATGAATCTTGCCGGCGGGGTCGATTCACAATCACTGCTCGCGACCGTGAATCGCTGTGCCGGCGTATCGATCACGGTCGTCGGCGATTTGATGCTGGATGAATATGTCGATGGAATCGTCGAGCGGATCTCGCCCGAAGCGCCCGTGCCCATCGTTCGCGCTCAGGGGAACGAATTGCGCTTGGGCGGCGCGGCCAACGTGGCGCGGCAGATCGCCGCGCTCGGTGCGAAAGTCGCTCTGGTGGGCATGGTGGGAGATGACGCCGCCGGCCGTGCCTTGCTGCGCCTGTGCGAGGAATCCGGGATAGGTACGCAGGGGATTCTCACGGCCGCGGAGCGGCAAACCACGCGCAAGTTGAGAGTGCTGAGCCAAAGCCAGCAGCTGCTGCGCATTGACTGGGAGGATCCACGGCCTTGTTCGGAGGCGGACTCCGCCGCACTCCTCGCGTCGGTCAGGAATTCCTTGCCGCGCGACGCGCTCATTTTGAGCGACTACGCCAAGGGGGTACTGACCGCCCCCTTCACCGTGCGCCTGATGCGTGAGTGCGGCGCTGACATGCGCATCGTCGTGGTCGATCCGAAGCATCGCGATTGGTCGCGCTATCGCGGCGCGAACATAGTGACGCCGAACTTGCGCGAATTGGGCGATGCGGCAGGACAGCCGCTCGACCCCGCCGACCTGCAGGGCATCCTCGGCGCCGCGCGAATGCAGCTCGATCAAGGCGGCTTTCAGTCGCTGGTTGTGACGCTGGGACCCCGGGGCATGCTCGTCGTCGGCGCCGACGGCTCCGACTTGGCCGTTCCCGCACTGAAGCGCGCGGTGTACGACGTCACGGGCGCCGGGGATACCGTGACCGCGGTGCTGACGCTATGCCTCGCGGCGGGCGCGTCGACCGCCGAGGCGGCGCGCATCGCGAATACCGCAGCGGGCATCGCGGTCGGGGAAATCGGCGCGGTCGCAGTGACCGCCTCGCGCATCGCCGCCGAATTATCCGGTACGGCCGCAAGCAAACTGCTGTCGCGCGCCGCGCTTCTGGCTCGCGTGAAGCGATGGCGTGCCTCCGGCCAACGAATCGTGTTCACCAATGGGTGCTTCGATCTGCTGCACCCGGGGCATCTGTCGCTGCTTAATTTCGCGAAGTCGCTGGGCGATATTCTGGTGCTGGCCATCAATAGCGACGCGGCGGTGCGGCGGCTCAAGGGGCCCGGCCGGCCGGTTGTCCCGGAGCGCGACCGGGCGGCGATGTTGGGCGCCCTGGCATGCGTCGATGCCGTCACCATCTTTGAAGAGGACACGCCGCTCGAGTGCATTCGCTCCGTCAGGCCCGAGGTGCTGGTCAAAGGCCAGGACTACAGAATGGATGACGTGATTGGCCGCGACATCGTCGAGGCTGCCGGGGGCCGCGTCGTCCTGGCGCCGCTGCTGCCGGACTATTCGACCACGTCGCTGCTGGCGCGTACGCGCGCGTGAAGATCCGACCTGACCCTCTGAATGACGCTGTCCCAATCCCCGGCGCGTTCTTGCCGATAGAGCTTGGCGGTTGGGTACCAGGGGCTATCGCTTCGATCCAATAGCCAGCGCCAGCAGGCGTCGAAGCGATTCAGGATCCAGACGGGTTGGCCCATCGCGCCGGCCAAGTGTGCGGTCGACGTGTCGACGGAAATGAGCAGATCCAACTGCTCCAACAGAGCCGCGGTGTCCGAAAAATCGTTCAACAAATTCGCAAAGTCGGTCAGACGCGGGCCGTCCCAATTGCTCGATGTGAGGTTCTTGAGTTCCGACTCGGCGGGCTGCCCTTTTTGCAGACTGTAGAACTCGATATCCGGATGCTTCAGCGAAGCGAGCTTGGCCAAAGGCACGTTTCTGCGGTCATTGATGGCCCAGAGCTCCGGTTGGTTGACTCTGAATCCCCCCGACCATACCAGGCCGACCCTGAGCTTGGTTTTTTCCCCCAGCATTTGCTTCCAGTGGAGCGTTTTTTGGGCATCACCTTTCAGGTACGGGATACGCGCCGGCAGGGTGGGCAGCGTTGTCTTGAACGCCAATGGCAGGCTCATCAAGGGGCAGTAATAGTCGAACGCCGGCCGTGCATCGCCATGGACCACCAGTTGCGCGACACCCTCGAGGTTGGCAAGCAAACTCTCCAGCGGCCGCTGCACCTCCAGGATCACTCGCGCGCCCAGATCCGCGACCCACTTGGCGAAGCGGCAGAACTGAAGGGTATCCCCAAGTCCCTGCTCGCTGTGCAGCAGGATCGTTTTGCCGGCGATCGGCTCATTGCCGAGCCAGCACGGTTGAGGCAGGTGTCTGCCGTCTTTGATGATGGGACCGCTGTCGCCCTTCCAGCGCCACTCGTAGTCGATCCATCCATTCTTGAAATCTCCCGCCATGAGCGACGCCATCGCCCGATTGAAGTAAGCCACGGCGAAATCGCTCTTGATCGCGATGGCTTGGTCGAAATCGGCCAGCGCCGCATCCAATTGATGAAGATCCTGCAACACCAGGCCGCGGTTGGAGTACGCCTCCGCAAAATCGGGGTTGAGCGCAATGGCGCGGTCGTAACTCGCAAGCGCAGCCTCGAACTGATTGAGTTCTTTCAGCACCAGGCCGCGGTTGGAGTGCGCCTCGGCAAAATTGGGCTTGAGCGCAATGGCGCGGTCGTAACTCGCGAGCGCAGCCTCGAACTGATTGAGCTCTTTCAGCACCAGGCCGCGGTTGGAGTGCGCTTCGGCAAAATCGGCGTTGAGCGCAAGAGCGCGGTCGTGACTCGCGAGCGCCGCCTCGAATTGATTGAGTTCCTTCAATACCAGGCCGCGGTTGGAGTAAGCCAGGGCGAAGTCGGCATTGAGCGCAATGGCTTGATCGTAACTGGCGAGCGCGGCCTCGTAGCGCTTGAGGCCGGCCAGGGCGAGGCCGCGGTTATTGTACGCATCAGCGTAGTCGGATTTGAGCGCAATGGCCTCGTCGTAGCAGGCGACCGCGGCCTCGTGCCGCTTCGAGTAATAGAATGCGTTGCCGCGGTTGAAGCGGGTGTCGGCATTGGCCGGGTTCAGAGCAATGGCTTTGTCATAGCTCGGGATGGCTGCCTCGTGGCGGCCCAGCTGGGCCAGCGCATTTCCGAGGCTGTTGTGGAATTCGGCGTGTTGCGGATCGATCAGGATCGCCTTCTCGATCAACTCGCGTGCCCGCTCCCCTTGATTCGACTGCAGAGCGATGATGCCCAGAAGATGCCACGCAGGAGAATGCTGCGGCTGCAGTTGCAGCGCCTGCTCGTACAGAACGCGGGCTTCATCGAGCCGCGACTGCCTGTGCAAGGTCAATGCCTGCTGAAATGCCGCTTCGGATTGTGCTGCAAGATCGACTGTCATTACCGCGGACTCTACGGGTGTCGATTCAAGGTGCCCCCATGCCCATCATAATCGAGCCGTAACGTCTTGTTTTGGCGCGCGTCCGGATCGCGGGTAAAGCTGCGTGCTAGTAAAAAACCCGGAGATATCGTCAAATAGGCAATGCAGTGGCCCGAGTTGCGTACAGATCGGGATGACCACTCGAAGTGGAACTTTCTAGAAATTCTCGAACTAAAAAGAAGGATCCTAAGTTGTACCCAACCAAACCGGCACTGATCGGCGCCACCCTGCTGGCCATCATCGCCCTCGGCGCCGCCGCGCAAGTCGTGGCGCAGCAGAGCTCCAACGAGAAGTCATCGGCTGAGATGGCGCAGGAGATCAAGGCTCTCCGCGACCGGGTGGAGGCGCTGCAGCGCCGCTTGGATGCGCAGATCGAAGCCGAGCAGCAGGCGAAGGCGGCGGCCGACGCCGCAGCCGCGCAGGCAGCCGCGGCGAAAGCCGCTACCGCGACGATACCCGCGCAAGTGCAAAGTGCGGTCGACGCGGCGAAGCCGAAAACCGACAAGATTTACTACAAGGGAGCCCAGATTACTCTGGGTGGTTTCTTGGCGGCGGAGTACGTCTATCGGTCGCGCGACACCAGCAACGACATTTCCACGGCGTACAACAAGAATTATTTTCAAAACAATTCGGTGGCGAACACCCCGCAGACGGTCTTCACGGCGCGGCAGACCCGCGTATCGGCGCTGGTGCAGGGCGATCCGAGCCCGCAAACGCACTTGGGTTTTTACACGGAATTGGACTTCCAGGGCGCCGCGCAGACCGCGAATTCAAACGAATCCAATTCCTACAATCCGCATCTGCGGCATTTATACGGCACGGTGGATTGGGATGATATGCATTTGCACTTGCTAGCGGGCCAGGCATGGTCGCTGGTCACGATGGACGGCAAGGGCATCATCCCAGGCACGGAAATCGTGCCGCCGACCGTCGACGGACAGTACCTGCCGGGCTTTACCTGGGCGCGTCAGCCGCTGATTCGGCTCACGCAGGACATCGGCAAGCAATTCTGGCTGTCGGTGTCGCTCGAGAATCCGCAAACCACGTTTTACACGGGCGCGAACGCGCTGCCGGCAACCGTTCACCTGACTTATGTGCAGCCGGGCACGGGGCTTGGCTTTAACACGGCGAATACCCTGTCGCTCAATCACATTCCGGATGTGATTTTCAAGATGGCCGCTGACCCCGCGATCGGTGATTGGCAGATGCATGTCGAGGCCTATGGGCTGTACAGCAGCTTTTATGAGCGGCTCAACTATGCGAATCAAACCGACTCCGGCGGCGGAGTCGGCGGCGGGCTCCGCGTGCCGCTGTGGCCGGGGCTCCTCGAATTCCAAGTATCGGGCCTGGTCGGCAAGGGTATCGGCCGTTACGGCAGCGGCCAGCTCCCCGAAGTCACCTTCGATCCGGCGGGAAACATTCAACCCATCCGTGAACTCATCGCCATGGCGGGATTGACTCTGCACGCCTCGCAAAGATTGGACGTGTACCTGTTCGCCGGCCAGGAAAAGGAGAATTCTCGAGCGTACAACCTGACCACCGGCACGGGTGCGACCGCGACCGTAGTCCCTTACGGCTACGGAAACATCAAGTACTCAAACACCGGCTGCGCGAGCGAGACGGCGGCCGGCGCGTGCATCGGCAATGAACACCTGGTCGAACAGGGCACGACGGGATTCTGGTACAAGCCCTATATCGGGAGCTACGGGATGCTTCGCTGGGGAATGCAATACTCGCATACCGAGTTCAAGGCATTTCCGGGCGCCGGCGGCGCGCCGATCGCCATTGACAACATGGTGTTCGCCAGTTTTCGCTACTATCCCTTCAACAACTAGGCCGAGAGTCTCGCTGTCTCGAGCAGATGCATCTGCGCGGGAAGGCACTTGGTGTCCAGGTCGTACTGCGTGACGATGGTTGCGCGCGCGGCTTTGCGGATGGAGTCGTGCGCCCGGCCGTCCTCGAGCGCCTCGATCACCCGGTCCGCGACCTCATCGGGCGAAAAGAAATCGACGAGCACGCCATTGGCGCCGTCCTGAACGAGTTCTTCGACCGGTTGCGTGCGCGAGCCGACGACGAGACAGCCGGCGGACATGGCCTCCAGCATGGAGCAGGACAGCACGAACGGGTAGGTCAGGTACACGTGGACCCGGGACACCTGCAGCACCTTGAGAAAGGCCGGATACGGCAGCTTCCCGAGGAAATGAACCCGGGTCAGGTCCAGGCTTCCCTCCAGCTCCTTCAGAAGCTGCTGACGGAAGTTGAGCGGTCCGGCGGGCGGGCTGCCGTAACTGACCTCGTCGCCGCCGACGATGAGAACGCGGGCTTTCGGCCTCGCGGCGAGGATGGCGGGAAGGCTGCGCATGAACGTCGGAAAACCGCGGTAAGGTTCGAGATTTCGCGCCACGTAAGTGACGACTTCCGCCCCGGCTGTGATTTCCACGCTGCCGCTGCCGAGCGACAGCCAGGCCGCCGGATCGGGTTTCACCAGCGCGGTATCAATTCCCTCGTAATTGACGTGGAGCTTAGGGTGATAGCGGCGGGGATACAGCGATTTTTGCCACTGTGTCGGCGTCTGGCCGAGATCCGCCGTATCGAGTCCCAACAGGTTGCCCAGGTTCTTGGTCCGTATGCGCGGTGCCGTATCCGCCGTGATGGGGTCGGCGGGATCAAAACCCACATCGGCGCCGTGGAGCCGGTAGAAGAACTCAAAATAGCCGATCACCGGTGCCGTCGGGAAGACGTCCTTCAGGTACCAGATCTCGCCCCAGCCGTTGTGGCCCAGGATGACGTCCGGGATGAATCCGGCGCGGCGCAGGTCGATTGCAACACGGGCTACCTCCTGTGCGTTGAGTACCGCCGCTTCCGATTCCCGCAGGTAGTGATGCTGCTGCGGCGAGATGCTGCGGCGCGGGTGGTAGAGAATCTTCTCGACGCCAGGGAGTGCACCTTCGCTGCGCTGCGTGATGAACACCACACGGTGTCCGCCATGCGCCCCCAAAAAGCGCGCCAGGTGCAGATACTGCCCGGGAAAGTTCTGGTGGACCAACAGAATTTTCATGACCTGGGCATGGCGGTCGAACGACAAATAAGGGGCAAGACTGCGTTATGTCTAGCGCCTAGCGCATTCCCCTAACCAGGGGGTCAGGGAACACTCGCAATCCACCCTCGAAGTATGGTACACCACTGTAAAATTTACGAGACCACGTGACGGTTATCAAGAATCGCCAGCGATAACGATAACGAGCGCGAAATATTCTGCGTGCGATAAAGATCTTCAGACAAAAGCAACGGGCTAGATAAGAAAAGACAGGGGCTTCACCAACACTTTCGATTTCTCGAGTGCGGCCGCGTCGCATTCGATTGCTCGATTGCTGGAAGCAAAACGAAAACGATGAAGGACCCAGGAAGGTTCCCGATGACGGCGGCGAGGGTGACTGGCGGTTCACGTTCTCCACCCGGTTCCACTGCGGCGGGTGGCTAGCGTGGGGTGAGCCATGGCTAAGCAGAAGGTCCGGGGCGGAGCTCACGGCAAGCAATTGCCGCGTGCTGCGCATGATCATCAGGACCCTGGTGCTAGCCCCAAGAGTACACGGCTCGGCCGATTGATTGCGAAGCTGCTGCACGGTGGCGATGAAGCCGGCCGCACGCGCAGCGCGAGGCCCATCCTCGAGACCCTGGAGCCGCGGCTGCTGCTCTCGGGCACACCGCCGCTCCCCGAGCCGAGTTTTCCCGGATCGATCACCTACTCGGCGGCGGGCCAGAGCGCGCCAGTGCATGCGACCTTGGAAGTGGTCGACACCGGAGCGCCGAATCTGACGCTGGAATTGGTGTCCGGCACCAACGCCGTGCTGGCCTCGCAGGTGCTCAGCCAGAACACAATGGTGTCATTCACGGGTTCAGGTTTGGGCGACACGCTCGCCGTCAACCTCAATTACACCAAGAGCGGCACCGACGGCTCGACGCCGTTTGCCATCAAGGTCGATTTCAACGGCGGCACGGAATCTTCGACAAAGGGACAGGTCTCCATTGCCAACTCGACGAGTTTAGGCGCCACGACCTACACCACTGCGGGCTTGTTCGTCACCAGCACCGATGCGGTGTCGGTGTCAGGCGCACTGACGCTGAGCAGCACGACGGTGAACGGCGGCCTCGATATCCAGTCGCAGAATACGATTACCCTGGCGTCCGGCACCACCATCACCGCGACCGGGGATGACATTCGCCTGGCGTCGGACGACACCGTGATGGGAGCCGTGCAGGGCACCGATTCACACGGCAACCCACTGATCCAGGCCACCGCGACCACCGGCGTGACTCTGCTGGGCGCGACGATCAGCGGCAACAATATCAGCATCGACTCCGAGTCGGTCATTACGGTCAACAGCACGCTCTCCGCGCTGTTCGGCGGCGATGTCAAATTGGGCGCGGTGGACGCCAATGCCACCAGCGCGGTGACTCTCAGCGGCGCCAATGTGATCAACGCCGCCGGCACGCTGACCATTGAAGGTGGCTCGAACGTCAGTACCCAGCTCGCGGCGGCGCCGGACTCTTCGAGCAACAGCAGTTCGACGGATGCCGCAGTCGCCATCACCGACGTGCAAAGCGGCGCGAACGTGAGCATCGCGGGTTCCTCGAGCTTGACGGCGACGGGGGCGCTGACCATTGACTCGAGCAACACGGTCAATGCCGCGACGACGGCCGACGGCTCGGCGGGCTCCTCGTCCGGATCGGCGACCGGCGCGGCGCTGGCGGTGGATGTGGTGGGCGGGGCGACCGAGACGGACGTGCTCGGCACCTCCTCGCTGCAGGGCAGCAGCGTCACCGTGGAGGCGTTGAGCAATCGCACGGTCACCACGGATGCGATTTCCACGCAGGGCGGCGCCAGCGATTCCGGCACCGCCAACGACACGCAGTCGAAGCAGCAGTTGTCCGGCAACAAAGCCCAGACCAGCGATGGGGCGATGAATATCGCCGCCGCGGTGGCGGTGACCAATGTCACCGGCGGCACGACGGTGGATGTCGGCACCGGCGGGAGCATCACCTCCGCGGGTGCCGCCTTGGTGACCAGCGTCGCCGATCTCAACGGGCCCACGGGCGGCTTGTCGACGGTGGCCGATGGCTCGAGCACCGCGAGTGGCGCCACCGGCATCGGCGCGGCGGCCGCGATCAACACGGCCAACGTGGCGAGCCTGGCGGAGTTCACCGGAGCCACCACGTTCAGTGCCACGGGCCTCACCCTCGAAGCGGATCTGACCACGGCGCTGTTCGGCGCCAAGGCGACCGCCGGCGCCGGCGCGAGTAATGTGGGGGTGGCGGGCGCGCTGGCGATCAACGTGGGCGTGACGAATGCCGAGGCGTTGGTGGCCAGCACGGCCAACATCACGCTGGCCAACAATACGCCGCTCACGCTGACTTCCTCGGACACGACCTCCGATAGCGCGACGGCCAGCTCCAAGCTCGACGGCACCGGCAACAGTGTCGGTATCGGCGCCTCGGTGGCGGTCAACGTGGCCGATACGACCTCCACCGCCCTGGTCGACACGGGCGCGGTGCTCACCGGCAGCGGCTCGGCGCTCAGCGTCGGCGCGAATTCGAACAACACGGTCACCACCACCGTCACGGGCGGGGCGGCCGGCGGCGTGGCGCTCAGTCCCGCCGTGGCGATCACGGTCGCGAATCACACCACCGACGCGGCCATCAATTCCGGGCCGGCGCTGACATTGGCCAGCGTCTCCGTGACCGCCAACCACACCGGTACGGACACGACCTCGGCGACCGGCGCGGCCTCCGGCAGCAACGTGGGCTTGGGGTTGGCGCTTTCCTTAGCTGCGGCGGCGGACACCACCAGCGCGCTGCTCAATCGCTCGCTCACTCTGACGGGCGCCCTGAACGTGACGGCGGCGAGCAAGCAGACGTCGACGACGACGGCCAAGGCGAGTGCCAAGGGCGGCAACTCGGACACCGGCAGCAACCAGACCGATTCGCAGAAAAACGCGCAGCGGGGTCTGGGCAACACGGTCGCGTCCAACAATGGCGCGAAGGACAGCAGCTCGGCAGGCTCGACGCCGGCCGCGCAGACGGCCAGCAGCAACGGCTCCTCGAGCGGTTCCTCATCGGTGAATGTCGCGGGCGCTCTGGCGGTGAACGTCAACAACACCAACACCTCGGCGACGATATCCCCGAACGTCAGCGTTGCGGCGGGTGGCGCGGTGGCGGTGACCTCGACGGTCGCCACGTCGACCTCGGCGAGCGCGGACGGCTCGGCCGTGATTTCGGCGGGGAGCGGCAGCGGTAGTGGCAGCGGCAGCGGCAGCAGCGTCGGAGTCGGCGCGGCGGTGGCGATCAACGTCGGCAATGTGAACAACAGCGCATTCATCGGCGCGGGCGCGACCATCACGGGCGTCGGCATCACGGTGGCGGCCACCATGCCCACGGGCGGACAGGACACGTTCACGGCGAAATCAACCTCGGGTGCGAGCGGCGGCGGCATCAGCGCCGCCGGATCCCTCGCGATCAACGTCGGGCACCTCAATACCACGGCGCAGGTCAGCAGCGGCGCGAGTCTCACCACCACCGGCACGGCCACGACCGGCGCGATCACCATCAATGCCGTCAGCAACAGCGCGGACACGGCGAGCGCGGTGCCGCAGGGCACGGCCACCGGCACGAGCGTGGGGGTCGGCGCCTCGGTGGCGATCAATGTGATCGATGAGAGCACGCAGGCCGTGATCCTGGACAGCGTGGTCGGGGCCGGTGCCATCAACAGCACCGGGGACATCAATGTCACGGCCGCCTCGACCAACACGATCACCAGTGCCGCGACGAGCGGCGCGGCCGGCGGCGTGGCCGTGGTGCCGGTCGCCGCGATCACGGTGGGCAATCTCGACACCCTGGCGGAGGTGACGGGCAGCGGCAAATTCGCGGCCGCCGGCAATGTCAATGTGACCGCCACGCACACCGGTACGGCGACGAACACGGCGACCGGCAACACCAGCGCCAGCAGTGTGGGTATCGGCGCCTCGGTGGCGGTCGGGGTGGTCAGCGATACCACGACCGCGACGTTGAGCCGCACCACGACGGCGGGCAAGGCGGTCACGGTCTCGGCCGCGAGCACGCAGACCACGACCTCCACCGCCACGGCGAGTGTCAAGGGTGGTGCGTCCACCGGGTCGCAGAGCAACGGGCTCAACAGTCAAATTGGCGGCGCGCGCGGCAGCGGCGACAGCGCAGCCTCGGGCGCCGGCGCGCGCACCAGCGGCAGCGGCAAGACGCCGGCGGCGCAGACGGCCAGCAGCAACGGCTCCTCGAGCGGCTCCTCGCCGGTGGATGTGGCCGCCGCGGTGGCGGTCAATTTGGCGCAAACGAATACCTCGGCAACGATTTCGCCGAACGTCAGCGTCACGGCGACGGCGGGAGCGGTCTCGGTCAGTTCGACGGCCGCCACGTCGGCCTCGGCGACCGCGGACGGCACCGCCGTGATTTCGTCGGGGAGCGGCAGCGGCAGCGGCAGTGGTAGCGGCAGCGGCAGCCCCAGCGGCGTCGGGATCGGCGCAGCGGTGGCGATCAACGTCGGCAATGTGAACAACAGCGCATCTATCGGCGCGGGCGCGACCATCACGGGCGTCGGCATCACGGTGGCGGCCACCATGCCCACGGGCGGACAGGACGCGTTCACGGCGAAATCGACCTCGGGTGCCGGCGGCGGCAGCGTGGGCGTCGCAGGGTCCCTCGCGATCAACGTCGGGCACCTCAATACCACGGCGCAGGTCAGCAGCGGCGCGAGCCTCACCACCACCGGCACGGCGCCCGCCGGGGCGATCACCATCAATGCCGTCAGCAACAGCGTGGACAGCGCCTCTGCCATTCCGCAGGGCACGGTCACGGGCACGAGCGTGGGCGTCGGCGCCTCGGTGGCGATCAATGTGATCGATGAGACCACGCAGGCCGTGATCCTGGACACGACGACCGGCGGCGGTGCCATCAACAGCACCGGGGACATCAATGTCACGGCCACCTCCACCAATACGATCACCAGTGCCGCGACGGGCGGTGCGGCCGGCGGCGTGGCCGTGGTGCCGGTCGCCGCGATCACGGTGGGCAATCTCAACACTCTGGCGGAGGTGACGGGCAGCGGCAAATTCGCGGCCGCCGGCAATGTCAATGTAACCGCCACGCACACCGGCACGGCGACGAACACGGCGACCGGCAACACCAGCGCCAGCAGTGTGGGCGTCGGCGCCTCGGTGGCGGTCGGGGTGGTCAGCGATAACACGCAGGCTGCGCTCAACCGCACGACCACGGCGGGCAAGGCGGTCACGGTCGCGGCCAGCAGCACGCAGACCACGACCTCCACCGCCAAAGCCAGCGCCATGGGCGGCCAGAAGAGCAGCGGCAGTGATCCGAAAGGCGTGGATAATCAGGCCAGCGGCGCGCGCGGCAGCGGCGACAGCGCAGCCTCGGGCGCCGGTGCGCGCGACAGTTCAAAGTCGCCGAACAATCCCAGCGCCGCGGTCGCGAATCCCGACACCAGCAGCAGCTCCTCCGGCGGCAGTTCGTCGGTCAGCGTCGCAGGCGCGGTGGCGATCAACATCGCCAAGAGCACGGTTCTGGCCAGCACCGGCACGAACAGCGGCGTCACCGCGACCGGCGCCGTTGCGATCACCTCGCAGGCCAACATCACCGACAGCGCGACCGCTGATGGGTCGGCAGTCATCAAGAACAGCAGCGGCAGTGGCAGTGGCAGTGGCAGTGGCAGCGGCAGCGCCAGCGGTGTCGGCGTGGGCGCAGCCGTGGCGATCAACTTGGGCAACGTGATCAACAGCGCCGCGGTCGGCTCCGGCGGCAGCATCTCGTCCGCCGGACTCACCGTCGAAGCGTTCACCGGCGGCACCGCGGCGGCGCCGAAGCTGCAGTTCACGGCGAAAGCCACCTCGGGCGCGGGCGGCGGCGACGTGGGCGTGGCCGGCTCGGTGGCGATCAACCTGGTGAATGTCACCTCGACGGCGGATGTGCCGGGCTTCTCGAGCGTCACGTTCAACGGCGGCACCGTGCTCATCGGCGCCGAGGGCACCACGTCCTTCGACGCCGAGGCGGTGCCGAGCAACGGCGGCGCCAGCGGCGCTTCGGTGGGGGTCGGCGCGTCGGTGGCCCTGAACAAGGTGAGCACCACGACGTCGGCCACCGTGGACAGCCAATCGACCCTGTCCGGCACGGCGGGAACCGTGCTCATCGAGGCGGTGGGCGCGCATAACCTCAAGACGGTGGCACAGAACGGTGCCTCCGCGAATTCGTCCAGCGGCTCCGGGGTCGGGGTCGGGATCGGCGCCGCGCTGGCAATCGACGACAATGAAACGACGGCTTCGCTCGCGCCCGGAACTCTCCCCACCAATACCCTGAACGCGAGCGGCGCGGTCGAGATTCTCGCCACCGATACCTCGACCGCGACGACGACGGCCGACGCCAATGCGGCGGGCAGCTCGGTGGGAGTCGGCCCCTCGGTCGGCATCAACCTGCTGACGGACAATGTATTCGCCACGGCGAATCGCTCGATCAACGCCGGCGGCGCCATCACCGTGTTGGCCGAGAACTCCGCCAGCAGCACCGAAAATATTACGGCCAGCGCCCAGGGCAGCAGCTCGAGCAGCGGCAGCGCCGACAAGACGAGCAGCAGCCAGGTCAACAACAACCCGAACTCCGGCGGCGGCCAGAGTGTGCCGAGCTTCCAGAATTCGACCAGTTCGGCCAATTCCTCGGGCGGCGGACAATCCGGAGGCGATAACACCGCGGATGTCGGCGTGGCTGCCGCGGTGGCGGTCGACAGCGAGACCGTCGGCAACAGCGCGTCGGTCGGCAGCGGCGTGTCACTGACCTCGACGGGCGGCGACGTGAGCGTGCAGGCGCAGGCGGCCGTCACCGCGAGCACCATGTCGACCGGCACGGCCGTCAGCCTGAATACCAATACCGATGTGGGTGCGGCGGTCGGTCTGACCTGGGCGAGCGTGAGCAACACGGCCTCGGTGGGCACAAATGCCAATTTGACCGGCCCGTCCAGCTTGACGGGCCAGAACGTCAACGTGACCGCGGGTCAATTGGACAATACCCCGAGCAGCTTTGTGATGGGCCAGTTCGTCACCGTGGCCACGAATCAACTCAGCTCGCCGACGCCCAGCGACTTTACGACCTGGGGCTTGGCGGCCGGCGGCGGCAAGGACTACGGCATCGCGGGCTCGGTGGCCATCAACATCATCAACTATACGACCGATGCCGCGGTCGGCGGCGGGGCGGCGCTGACGGCCAGCCAGTCGCTGAATATCACCGCCACCAGCAGTTTGGGAATCCAGGCTGTCGCGGGCGCCGCGGGCATCGGCAAGGACAATGGCGGCGTCGGGGTTTCGGCGTGCATCGGCGTCGTCAACAACACCACGCTCGCGACCGTGGGCGATAACGCCAACCTCGAGGCGGCCGGGGCCACCAACATCCAGGCGGCGGCCACCATTTCGCCGCTGTCGATCCCGAAAATCTCGGTGCTTCCCAGCACCTTCAAAGTGTCATCCGTGGCGGCCGGGTTGGGGGCCAGCACAGGCAAGCTGGCGGTGGCCGGCTCGTTCGTCGTCAATGTATTCACTCTGGATACCGAGGCGGTGGTCGGCCAGGGCGTGCAGATCGACACCGGCGTTGCCGCGCCAAGCAGCGGTCAAAACGTGACCGTGCAGGCGAGCGACAGCACCCAATTGATCACCGTGGCGGGCGCATTGGCCGCCTCCATCAGCTCCTCGGGAGCCGCGGTGGGCGCGGGCGTGGACGTCGGCGTCATCAACAAGACCACGCGTGCCCAGGTGGGCCGCGGCTCTTCGATCCACGCCAAGGGCAACGTCAGCGTCACCGTCAACGCCAACTCGAGCGGCGGAGAGGACATCACCTCGGTCGCAGCATCGCTCGGGGCGGGCGGCGCTGCGGGAATCAGCGGTTCGGTCAGCGTGTATGTGGTCAACACCGCCGAGCAAGCGGATCTGCAAAGCGCCGCCGCCGGTCAGACGGGCGCTTCGGTGGTGGCGGGCGGCGATGTGACCGTGAGCTCCGCAGATCCGTTCGGCATCACGCAAGTAGCCGGCGACATCGCGTTCGGTACCAGTGCCGGTGTCGGGGTCTCCAACACCACGCTGGTCCACACCGATGTGGACGTGGCCCAGGTGGGCGACTATGCGGCGGTCACGACGCAGGGTCCGAACGGATTGTCGGTCACCGCGACCTCGAGCGAGAATCTGACGACCATCGCCGCCGGCGGCGCGGGCGGCGAGGATGCGGGCGTCGCCGCGTCGGCCACCATCAACATCCTCAACGAAACCACCTTCGCGACCATCGGCAACGGCGATACCATCCAGGCGCAGCCGGCGAGCGGATCGCTCAACCAGCCGGGCGTGCTGGTGCAGGCCACCGACACCACCAGCCTGATCGCGGTGGGCGGCTCCATCGCGATTGGGGGTACCGCCGGCGTCGGCGCCGGCGCGAGTGTGGCCAGCATCAGCAAGAACACGCAGGCCTCGATCGGATCGGGGGTCAACGCCAACGTCGCCGGCAATATGCAGGTGCTGGCGGATTCGACCGAGACCGTCGTCTCGATCGCCGCCGCAGGCGGCGTGGGCGGCACGGCCGGGGTGGCCGGGGCGGCCGCGATCTTGGTCGCGAACCTGACCACCCGGGCGTTTATCGGGGCCGACCCCAATGCGGGCGCTCCGCCCTCGTTGGGCGCCGGTAATGTGGTTGCCAACGGCAGTATCGCGATCGCCGCCAATGACACACTCGACGAGACCAATGTGGCGGGCTCGGTGGGGGTCGCCCCCACCGCCGGCGTGGGGGCATCCGTCGGGGTGCCGATCCTCAACAAGACCGTGCAGGCGTTCATCGGTGTGGGGGCCGCGGTCACGGCGAACGGCAACGCTACGCTCAACGTCGACACCGGCGGCTACTCGATCAACTACGTGTCCGCGCCGACCAAACCCGGCAATGTGGACGTCTCCAATGGTCACCGTCCAACGGCGTCCGACGCTCAGTTCGGCATACCGGCGATCGCAACGACCAGCGACAACAACGGCGACAGCTTCGGGGGCGACCCGCTGTTCGGCGGCCTGCGCCAGACGGCGCTCGCGACGCAGTCGGGATTCCGCGGCCTGTCGGTCACCGCCACCAACAGCGACAGCATCAAGAATTTCGTGTTGTCGGGCGGCGCCGCCGGCACGGTCGCGGTCGCCGTCGCGGCCGGCGTGAACGTCATCAACACGACGGTGGACGCCTACATCGGCGGCGGCGCCATCATCAATGCGGATACCAGCAGTGCCGCCGCCGGGCAGACGGTGCAGGTCGAGGCGGGCGAGGACTTCTATCATCTGGATGTCGCCGGCTCGATTGCCATTGCGGGCGATGCCGGCATCGCGCCGGCCGTGGGCGTGAGCGTGCTGTCGCTCACCACCGCGGCGACGATCGGTGCCGGTGCGACCGTGAACGCCACGGGCGACGTCATCGTCGTTGCGCACGCCAGTGAAAACATGCTGTTGGTCAGCGCCGGCATCGGCGGCGGCGTCGCCGGCGTCGGCGGCGCGGTCACCGTGCCGGTGATCAACGACAACACCACGGCGAACATCGGTGCGGGGGCCTCGGTATTCGCCGGCGGCAATGTCGCCGTGCTCGCCTCGGACCAGACCGATATCGTGGTCTTCTCGGGAGCCGGCGGCTTCGGTGAGGCTGGCATCGGCGCCTCCGTCGGCGTGCTCAGCATGACCAAGGTGACCGACGCGTCGATCAGTGCCAATGCGCATGTCGATGCCGAAGCGCAAAACGGGCTCGCGATCGGCGGCATCCTCACCGGCGCGGCCAACGGCACCACCTCGCTGGTCACCGGGTCGGCGCAGGGCGTCATCGTGCAGGCGAATACCAGCGAAAGCGTCACCCACGTGGCCGCCGCGATGGGCGGAGGTCTGGTCGGCATCGCCGGCGGCGTCGCCGTCACGCTGATCAACTCCGGCACCTCGGCGCACATCGACGCCGGCGCGAAGATCAACCAGCGCAACAGCAATGCCGGCGCCTCCTCCGCCCAAGGGGTGACGGTGCGTGCCGGCAATGCGATCAACACCCTGTCGTTTGCGGGCGGTCTGGCCGGCGGCTTCGTCGGCTTGGCGGGCGCGGTGGACGTGGGCGTGGTCAAGAACAACACCAGCGCCATCATTCACGGCGGCGCCGTCGTCAATGCGCTTGGCACTGTCGCCGTCGGTGCCACCCACATCGATCATAACCGCGGCTACACTTTCAGCATCGGCGGGGGCTTCGTCGGGCTCGCCGGATCGGTGTCGGTGTGGTCGCTCGGCACGCCGTTGAGCGGCGGCTATGCCGACAGCAAGGGCAGCCAATCCAACGCCATGCAGGGGGGCAACGGCGGCCCAGTCGACAACCAAGCCGCCAACATGGGAGGCAGTCAGAACAGCGCCGTGGGCACTTTGCTCGGCGGCTACAGCCAGAACAGCGCGAGCAGCGGCACCAGCGATTCGACCTCGCGGCTCGGCGGGGTCAGCCACCAGGCCTCCGGCAGCGTCAGCAACAACGGTCCCAGCAGCAGCAGTCTGAACGCGCTGCTCGCCGACGGCAGCGTCCCCCAGGGCACTCAGGCCTATGTCGAAACGGGAGCCGTGATCAATGCGGGCGCCGATATCGACGTCGGCGCCCTGGACGGCACGGATGCCGGCTACATCGTGGGCGGCGCCGGCGGCGGATTCGTCGGCATCGGCGCCGGCATCGCCGTGCTCAACCTGGCCGACAATGCCCGCGCGTCGGCAGGCGGCACTTTGTCCGCCGGCGGCAAGATCAACATCAGCAGCACGCTAGGCGAGACGGTCAACCAGGTCAGCGTGGCGTTCGGCGGCGGATTCGTCGGACTGGGCGCCGCAGTCGCCATCGTCAACGACAGCAGCACCGCGCAGGCCTATCTCGCCGGCGGCGTGGTGGTCAACAGTGCCGCGGCGGGCATCTCGATCGCCGCCACCGGCGACCAGACATTCTACACGCACACGTACGGCATCGAGGCCGGCGCCGCCGCCACCGGCGCCTCATTCAGTCAAATCGAGGTCGGCAATGCCGGCGTCCAGGACATCTATGCCGGCATCGGCGGCGGCGCCAGCATCGGCCAGAGCACCGGAACGGTCGGCGACATCACGATCGATGCCCACTCGCAAATCTCGGCCACGATCAGCACCTTTGCGTTGGCCGCCGGCGCCGGCGCTGTCAGCATCAATTTCGCCTTCATCGATTTGAAGCCCAGCGTCGACGCCGCCATCGGCGATGGTTCGGTGATCAATTCCACGGGCAATGTCAGCGTGTACGCCGGGACCGACCACAACGCGTCGGCCAGTGTCTTCAGCCTGACCCTCGGCGGATTCGCGGCCGGGGTCAGCGACTCCCGCGCCAACATCGACCCCAGCGTGGCGGCCACGGTGGGCGGGCAAATCAATGCCGGCGGCAACATCACCGTGGTTGCGGGCCACGAGGTGGATCCGATCAGCTTGCAGCCCGTCAACGATGCCTTTGGCGGCGGTGTACGCACCGCCTCTGCGCACTCCGAAGCACCGTCGGTGGGAGCGGTGACGGTCGACATCTCGTTCGCCGAGGCCGATTCGACGGCCACGGCCATGGCCGCCGCCAACGCCGGCGCCGCACTCATTGCCGGCGGTGCGGTGACGATACGCTCGGAGGGTATCAACATCGCGAACGCCCGCGGCGTCGGCTTCTCGCTGAGCTTGGCCGGATTCGGGCTCCTCGATACCACCTCGAACGCCAAGGGCAATGACTCGGCCAGTGTGGGCGCGGGGGCGAGCATCAAGGCCGGAAGCTTGTTGGTCCAATCCTCCGGCATCGACTTTGGCCCGGCCTCGGATGACACCACCAATGTGTCGCTGCTGCTCAGCGCGGGTTATTCAACGTCGGTCTCCAACGTGACTCCCAACATCAGCGCGCAGATCGGCGTTGGCGACAATGTCAACGTGACCGGCAATGTCTCGGTGCTGGCCACCGAGGAAGCCGAAGGCGACGCGTACACCAATTCCTTGTCGGCCAGCCTAGGGATCTCGGCCGGGATGATCGAGGGGACGTCGAACGTCAATCCGCAGGTGTCGGCGCTGGTGAATTCCTCGCCTGCCAGTCCGACCATCGTCCAGGCCGGCGGCACGCTGACCGTTCAAGCCACGCAGGGCAAACCGGTCACGGTCTCGAACGGCGACATCGCCAGTTTGAATACCTCGCAGTACACGTTGAATTTCACGTCGCCGACCGGGCTCAACACCGGGGACCGCGTGGTCTACAGCGCCAACGGCAACGCGCCGATCGGCGGCCTCAATGACGGGCAAACCTATGGCGTGATTGCGCTCAATAGCCAGACCATCCAGCTCGGCGACCCCTTCGTGTCGAGTGCCGTCAACGACAACTTCGATACCATCACCTTCAGCAGCCCGGACAACCTGCACACCGGCGATGCGGTGATCTATGGCCACGCTGCCGGCGCATCGGCGAGCATCGGCGGGCTGGTGGCGGGCCAGACCTACTATGTGCGGGTCATCAATCCGAACACCATCAAACTGTGCCTGACGTATGCACAGGCAACGACCGATTCCCTGAAGACGTTCACGACGTCGGCCGTCGATCCGACCACCGGTATCATCACCTTGCCCGGCAACGGGTTCATCAACAACGAAGCGGTGACCTACCGAGGTCCCTCGCAGGCGCAGTTCCTCGGCACCGCCGTCTCGACCAGCAACGGCGACATCGTGATCGGGCCCTCGCAGACCGGGGATGATTTCCAGACCAACGACCAAGTGGTGTACAGCATCACGCCGCAAAGCCCGGGCGCACCGACGACGCCGATGGGCGGCCTCTCCCCGGGAAGTACTTATTACGTTTATCGGGTGGACGCCAACACCATCCGTCTGTCGACCACGTCGATCACGACGGACTCGCATGGCAATCCGGTCGGCAACTTCGTCACCATGACCGACAGTGCCGGCGCCAATACCACGGTGCACAACCTGGTGCGGGTGGGTCAATCCGCGCTCGGCAATCTCAACAGTGGCCAGACCTACTACGTCATCAATGCCAACGCCGGCACGGGCCAATTCCAGCTGGCGACATCGCCCGGCGGTTCCGCGATCCTCATCGGCACCACCGGCGTCGCAGGCAATCAGTTCATCGGCGTGGAAGGCATTGATCTCACGGGCGCGAGCGTCACCGGCCAGCATTGGTTCGCGCTGCCGCTGTCGGGCTCGCTCAGCGGTACTCAGCGCCTGGTCGGCGCGGGCGGTCTGTCGGCCTCGGCCGACGAATTCGGCATCACGGGCATTTCCAATGCCACCGGCATCGGGCCGTCCTTCGCTTTGGGAATATCCGCCGTTGGCGCGTACGCCACGGTCAACTACAACGCCGGCGCGACGGCGTCGGTGGGCGACGGCGCGAAGGTCACGAGCGTTGGTGATCTCACGGTGTCGTCGATCGATTATGTGAGCGCATCGGGCAAGGCGGGTGTGTTCAGCGCTGCGCTGCTGGGCGACCTGGGCATCGCACAGACCTTGCTGAGCCTGAACCAGTCCGCCAAGACCACGGTGGGCATTGGATCGTCCCTCAATTCCGGCGGCAAACTCACGCTAGCGTCGGACAATCAGGCGGCCGGTCAGTCGCAGGCCAATGCGGGCGGTGCGGCCGCCGGTATTTCGATCGACGGCTCGAGTTCAACCGTGAACGCGACGCCGACGACGCTGACCAATGTCGGGGCCGGCGCCAACCTGCATTCCACGGGCGACATGGCGATCACCGCCACGTTGACCGCCCAAGGCTCGACCTCGGCCAGCACGACGTCCTACGCCGTGCTTGGTTCAGGCGGACCCGCCACTTCGCTCTGGGCCCTGGGGCCGAACGCGGCTCTGGCGATCACGGTGAACTTCGATGCGGGCGCCATCGTGCGCAGCGAGGGGAACCTCACGGCGGAGGCGCTGCTCGGCACCACCAACATCGATGCAAGGTCCGATGCCTCCGCGGCCTCGGTGTTTTATACCTCGGCCAATTCCAATGCGTCCACGCTGGTCGATTCGATCGCGCTGGTAAGCGCCCAGGCGGGCGCGCAGATCACCGGCGTCAACAGCTTCAACGCCATCGCCGAACATCAGGGCATCGGCGGCCTGGCGGACGCCAATTCGGACGGCGGCAGCGCCTTCGGCGCACCCAATGCCGACGCCTACGCGACCCAGACGCTGCAGTCGAACGTCACCACGGCTGCCGGCGCGAGCTTCGCCAGCAAGAACTTGTCCGTGCAGGCCCTCGAGACCGGCATGGACCCGCAGATCAACGGCAATGCCAGCGGCTTCGACCTCGGCAGCCTGATCGGCGACGGCCCCAAGTTCACGCCGCACCCGAACTACACCTATAACCGCCATATCAATATGGACGGCAACGTCATTCTGCTGAGCGCCCCCACGCCGCTGCTGGTGGTGGACGCCACCGGCCATATCGCGACCGAAGTCGGCCTCACGGGCGTGACCAACAACGGCACCACGATCAACGTCCCCGACCTCAACAACAACGGCAATTCGGGCACGGCCAGCTTCCAAACCGGCACCGACCCGGGCAACGGGCTGATCGACGGCAGCGGCGGCACGCTGATCGTGCGCCACAGTTGGGAGACGGTCGACCTCACCAATTCGTCGAACGAGAACCTGCAGATCAACGGCATCAATCCGTTCGATGCCACCGGCGTGCCGACGGTGACGATCCAGACCGGCGGCAACATCACCAACAACTACACGTTCGCCATCAACAACGACTACGGGCCCACCGCGATCAGCATCTTGAACGGCGGCACCGGGGCCGTGATTCTCAACGGCTTGATCAACAATCCGATCGGCACCACGACGGTCACCAACACCGGCGGCAGCATCAGCGCCACCTCGACCGGCAAGGTGCGCAGCAACAAGGCCGCGTTCACCGCGGGCGGCAACATCGGCACGCCGCCAGGCGTGGGTACGCCGGCCGCGCCCATCAAGCTGGAGCTCGTGCAGAGCAACGGTGCGACCACCGGGCTGTTGCCCACGGATCTCGAGGCGCAGGCGGGTGGCAGTATCTATCTCGATGTGACCGGGCTCGATCGGGAAGCGACGCCGGTGGCGCCCTTCCCGCTCGCCATGGGCACGCTCGCCGCCGGCGCGGACATCAACCTGCAGCTCGAGCCGACCGTGGTTGAGAATACGATCAGCGGCGCTCCGAGCGGCTTTCAAGTGAACGTCAATGGACAGCTCTATAGCAATTTCTACCACCCGGATGGCGGTGGGCCGCCGTTCAATCCTCCGGTGAGCGTCTTCGGCATCGGCACCGCACTCGAAGACACCAACGTCACCATCACGCTGCTCAAGGCCGGCGGCAACATCACCGTCGATGCGAACTTCGGCAGCACGAACTTCAACATCACCGGCAGCACGAATCTGACCGGCAGCAGCGGCGTGATCGACGTCCTCAACGACGGCACCGTCACGCTGACCGAGATCCAGAACGACATGCGCGTCGGCAGCATCTTCACCGGCGGCACCGTCACGCTCACCGTGAACCACGGCAGCCTGCTCATCGACAGCATCGTGTCGACCAAGTCCGACGTGGTTCTCACAGCGCAGGGCCGCATCGCGGACGATACCGGCGGGCCTTCGCCTAAGGTGACCGGCAACAACATCACGATGACCGCCACGACCGGCGCCATCGGCAGCTACCTGAACGATGTGGAAATCGACTCGGCCTATTCGGGTCCGGGCGTGCTAACGGCGCAAGCGGCCACCGATGTTTACCTCGAACAAACCACCGGCAGCCTGACCGTCAATCATGTGACCGCCAGTACCGGTCAGGTGCGCCTGACCACGCTCAACGGCGCCGTCACCGACAATGACATTATTCTGGCGAGCGGCCACACCATCAGCGCGCCGGCGGGTTCGATCACCTTGCAGGCGGCGAATTCGCTGCTGATCGGCGGCAGCGTGCTGGCCTCGGGCCGGCTCACCTTCGCAGTGGATCAACAGTTGAACGGCGTGAAGCCGGCGCGCGGCGGCACGGTGTCGCTCACCACGGCGACACTCGCCGGCAAGCAGATCCTGCTCTTAGGAGGCGCCAACAACGACGTGCTCAATGCAGCCGGCCAGACCATTCCGGTCATCGCCTACGGCTACGCCGGCAACGACACCATCACCGGCGGCAACGGCGGCGATCAGCTGTACGGCGGCAGCGGCACCGACCATATCACCGCGGGCTCGGGCAACGATCTGATCGTGGCCGGCTCCG